>Ga0310690_10000071_pt1 | contig 223596 bp, 218 predicted proteins | sample AusTroGonzalo_MG_2_FD_207661 | JGI IMG/M metagenome (GOLD analysis project Ga0310690, IMG submission 207661) | Bovine rumen microbial communities from tropical cattle in Woodstock, Queensland, Australia - Gonzalo_04 (v2) (version 2) | ecosystem: Host-associated > Mammals > Digestive system >... | reverse complement strand
GCGATGGTGAAAATATTCCTATGTGCGGGATTCCGTGGCATGCGGCGGACAATTATTTTGGGCGACTTGTGCGTGCGGGATTTCGTTTGGCATTGGTTGAACAAATGGAAACCCCGGCCCAGGCCAAGGAACGCGGTCACAAATTTATCGAACGAAAAATTATTCGTGTTTTAACACCGGGAACACTGACAGATGAAAATTTATTAAATCCAAAATCATCTAATTTTTTGGTCGCAATTGCGCCGATGGAAAATGGCGCGTTTGATATTGCGGGCTGTGATATTTCAACAGGCGAATTTTTCGTTGGCGTGTCCGATAATTTAATTGATGATATGGTGCGTGTATCACCCGCGGAAATAATTTACCCATCCGCCATTGCGGAAACGCCGGAAATCATGCACATACGCGACACTTTCAAAACAACACCGGTTTATGAAAAGTTATATCTGCGTTCGGACATTGATACGATTGTATCGCGCGTATTTGCTGGCGCGATTGGTGATGTGCAAAACAAGAATGGTGCAATTTGTTTACTGGCCGGATATTTATTTAACACACAGCGCGGTGCAGAAATCACTTTCCGTGCACCACACGGGTTTAAAAGCGGCGCACAATTATTAATTGATTCCGCAACTTGGAAAAGTTTGGAAATAGACGCACCAATTAATGATGGTGGAATATGTTTATTGGATGTTATCGATAAAACAAAAACATCCGCCGGCGCGCGTAAATTGCGCGGCTATTTGCGTTCACTTTCGGGCGATATGAACACAATCAAATCGCGCCAGGAACACATATCGCACATGGTAACAAATCCGAATGTTGCGGGTATGGTTGCAAACACTTTGGAATCGATACCCGATGTCGGTCGGTCTTTATCACGTTTGTTGTCGGGCCGCGGCACACCACGCGACATGAAACATATCTGCGATTTTTTAATTGAATTACCAAATGCAAAAATGTTGGCAACGCGACTGGATACTGGATTACAAAATATTTTTGAATCAATAAAGACGCACGATGCATTGGCATTGGAATTAAGAAAAGCGTTATCTGATGAATTGCCGACATTTTTCCGCGATGGTGGTGTGATTCGTGACGGGTTTGATGTGGCATTGGATAAAATGCGTAGACTTTCCCATGGCGCGCGCGAAACTATTGCGGGATTGCAATCACAATATGCCGCTCAAACGGGAATACACACATTAAAAATAAAATATAACAACATACTTGGATATTTTATAGAAGTTCCCGCCGCTCGTGCCGATGTGTTAATGGCACCGGATTCCGGCTTTATACATCGTCAAACAATGACCGGAAATGTGCGGTTTACGACCGAACAATTAATTAACCTGGATAACGATGTTCGCAATGCCGCAGAACGTGCCGCCGGGATAGAGGCGGAAATCGTATCTAATTTAACGAACAAGATTCGCGATGTTGCCGATGATATTTTGGCGGCTGCGGACATGTTGGCGGATTTGGATGTTTGGTTTGCACTGTCGCGTTGTGCATCACTTTATAATTGGACATGTCCAGAAATGACACAAAACACGGCATTTGATATTGTTGGTGGCCGCCACCCCGTTATCGAATATGCATTACAGAAGACGGGCGACGCATTTGTTAAAAACGACTGTAATCTAAATGTACGACCAATCGCACTACTCACCGGACCAAACATGGCGGGTAAATCAACATATCTGCGCCAAAACGCGCTTATTGTTATATTGGCACATCTTGGTTCTTTTGTTCCGGCAACGCGCGCCACAATCGGAATTTGCGACCAGTTATTCAGCCGCGTTGGTGCATCGGACAACCTGGCGGCGGGGCAATCAACATTTATGGTCGAAATGGCCGAGACCGCAAACATCCTGCATCGCGCAACCGAACAATCATTTATTATATTTGACGAAATAGGGCGCGGCACCGCGACATACGACGGTATGGCAATTGCCCAGGCGGTTTTGGAATATATGAACGGGCTTCGCGCGCGCACATTGTTTGCAACACATTATCACGAATTGACTGCGTTGGTTGGTGATGCGCCGGATAAATTACAAAATGTTGCGTGTTTAACCATTGATGTTCGCGAACACAACAACGAAATAATCTTTATGCATAAAATTGTCGCCGGTGTTGCGAACCGTTCATACGGTATTCATGTTGCACGTATGGCGGGCATGCCGGACGCGGTTGTTGCACGCGCGGCGGATGTTTTGGCTGGACTGGAAACACGCGAACCCGCACAAATAACACAACCACAAAATACCGCAACACCACAAAAACCTGTACATAGTGGACGCGTTGAATCACCGGGCGCAACAACAAAACAACTGGATTTATTTGGATAAAATATGGACGGTTGGATAATCCTTGATAAAGAATCTGGTCTTTTTTCACGCACGGCGGGCGGGCGCGTGGCGCGTATGTTCGGCAATAAAAAGTTCGGACATATCGGCACACTGGACCCGATGGCATCGGGCGTGTTACCAATTGCAATTGGAAATGCTACCAAAATGATTCCGTTTGTCGAAGAAGTAAATGAACCAATCAAAGAATATTTGTTTGGTGTGCGTTTCGGGTTTGAAACCGACACACTGGACATAACGGGACGCACGATTCGTGATGGTGGACGCGTGCCAACGGATGCGGAAATAGAAAAAATCTTGCCATCTTTTATTGGCAAGATAATGCAAACGCCACCGATTTATTCCGCGGTACATGTGGCGGGGCGCCGCGCATACGAAGTTGCGCGCGAAAATAAAGATATTGAAATACCGCCGCGTAAAATCACAATCTATGAACTGGAATATACCGGAAAAAGCGCTGATACATACGGATTCCGTGTAGTGTGTTCTCGCGGCACCTATGTCCGCGCAATCGCGCGCGACATTGCACAAAAGTTGAACACTATCGCAACGGTTGATATGATTTGCCGGGTGCGGTCGGGCTGTTTTGATATAAAAAACGCCGTTAGACTTGATTTTCTGGAAAATCTGGTTAATAATAGCGCGGACATCGGAAAATATCTGATGCCGGTGGATTTTGGACTGGGGGACATTCCGGTTCTTAATCTGAACGACAAAGATGCCGAATTATTCATGCACGGTGGCTTTGTTGATGTGTCGGCGCCCGATGGGTTGGCACGCGTATATTGCGGTAACTTTATCGGAATAGGGCGGGTCGATGCCGGCAAACTTAAACCGAAACGAACAATATAAAACAAAAAGGAAACATAATGTCCGTTACAAAAGCAAAAAAGGCAGAATTAGTTGCCGCATATAAAACAAGTGATAAAGACAACGGCGGCAGTGCCGCGTCCCAGGTCGCTGTTTTGACCGAACGCATTCGCAACCTGACCGAACATATGAAGGCAAATCATAACGATGAACATTCAAAACGCGGTCTGTTGTTGATGGTTAATCGCCGCAAGAAATTGTTGGCCTATATCAAGAAGAACAACGTTTCTGAATACGAAGACTTGATTAAGAAATTGGGTCTGCGTAAGTAATAAAAAACACCGCCAAAAATGGCGGTGTTTTTTTATTCTTTTTCTTCTTCTGTTGGTTCATCTTCGTGCTTTTCCACCAGGAACTTTTCCAACCAATGATTATCAAACTTTAATTTCCGCACGTCTTCGTTTTTAAGCAAACGTTGTTGCAGGGGAATTGTTGTTTTTACCCCCTCGATCACAAATTCATCCAGCGCACGTTCCGCACGCATTATGCACGCCGGCCGGCTGTGTGCATGAACAATCAATTTTGCAATCATGGAATCGTATGTCGGTGGAATTGTGTATCCAGTATAAACCGCGCTGTCCACGCGCACACCCAAACCACCCGATGGCGCATACAGCGATATTGTCCCCGGGCATGGGGTAAAGTTTTCCGGATCTTCGGCATTTATACGAAATTCAATCGCGTGACCATGCGGAATAATGTTTGATTGTGTATATCCCAACTTTTCACCCGCGGCGACACGAATCTGTTCCCGAACCAGGTCCACACCATAAACCATTTCGGTAACCGGGTGTTCCACCTGTAATCTTGTATTCATTTCCAGAAAATAAAACTTGCCATCTTGGAACATAAATTCAAATGTACCAACACTGGAATACTTCATCTTTTTTGCGGCGGTTTTACATATTTCAATCATATCGTCGCGCTGTTTCTGGGTCAGTGCCGCCGCCGGGCATTCTTCCATCACTTTCTGATTCTTGCGCTGCAGCGAACAATCACGTTCCCCGAAAATCACCACATTGCCGTGTTTGTCGCCCAGAACCTGAAATTCAATATGTCGCGGATGCAATAACAACTTTTCCATATACAGCGTATCGTCGCCGAAACCGGATTTAGCCTCTTGTTTTGTTATATTAAACGCCTCTGCCATTTCATCGGCATTCATCACCGCGCGCATACCGCGACCACCACCACCGGCTGCGGCTTTTAACATAACGGGGTATCCGATTTTTTCCGCCCATTTAAGCGCATCTTCGACCGATTTAATTGCGCCATCCGACCCCGGCACCACCGGCAGTCCACATTTTATCGCAGTTTTTTTGGCATTAACCTTGTCCCCCATTTTTTCAATCATGGCGGGGTCGGGTCCAATCCAAATCATACCGTGCTGTTCAACCTTTTGCGCAAAATCGGCGCGTTCGGATAAAAATCCATATCCGGGGTGAATCGCATCCGCATTGGTCAGCAATGCCGCCGTTAGAATCGCGGATTCGTTAAGGTAAGAATCCCGTGCGGGCGCCGGCCCAATGCACACAGATTCATCCGCCAATTGCACATGCATCGCGTTTTTATCGGCGGTCGAATAAACCGCAACCGTCCGAATGCCCATATCGCGACACGCACGAATTATTCGCAACGCTATCTCGCCACGATTGGCAATTAAAATCTTTTTTATTTTTGGCATATCTTATTCAACAATAATCAGTGGTTGGTCAAATTCAACGGCCGCGCCATCGGTCACCAATATTTTCTTTATAACCCCGTCAACATCAGACTTAATCGGGTTAAAGGTTTTCATAGCCTCTACCAATGCAACTGTATCGCCGGTATGAACGGCTGCACCAACCTTGATAAACGGTTTTGCCCCTGGTTCCGGCGCCAAATACACAACCCCCACCATCGGTGATTTAAGCGCATGCCCGGTTATTTGCGGTTCATCCACAACCGCGGAAATCGGCGTGTTTTTACCCGTTGCGACCGCGGTGGCGGCAACACCCCCCTTGGTCAAATGAATACGACGCGTGAACAGCCCGAATAAAAACCGGCGTTCAAAATCAATTTCTGTTACGCCCATGTCATCCATCTTCTTGGACAGGGATTCCATGGTTGCATTAAAAGACATTTTTTAATCCTCTTGTTAATAAATAAATCATTATGTCTTGTAACTTTAATTTTACACTTATCAGCCCGTAAAGTCAAGGCACCGGGTCGTATCCGCACCCACCACCGGGCCGACAACGCAATATGCGCTTTATTCCCATATAAACGCCACGAAATGCGCCATATTTGGCTATAGCCTGGGCTGTATATTCGCTACAACTTGGGATAAAACGGCACGCGTTCCGACCACCAATAATTGGTGAGACGTACCGTTGATAGCACCGTACCAAACACATGGCACCGCGCGCAAAAAATGACGGTTTATTCGGCATTTTGTGATTTGAGATTTTTATTTAAATAAGCCAACGCACGTGTCATGGCCGCCCGACCATCATCACGCGATGCATCCAATATAGCACGACGCGCAACAAAGACATAGTCCATGTCGGGTCGCAGATGTTTTTCATTAAAACGTATCCAGTCACGCAACAAACGCTTTGCCCGATTGCGTTGAACCGCGAATTTAAAGGTTTTCTTGGTCGCCGTCACCCCATAACGCGGCACATCTGGTATTACGCATGGCTTCATGCGTACGATAAAGAACGCCGATTTCGCCGTTGGGTTTTCATCGGTCATTAAAAAGTCTCTATGATTCTTTATCGTGTCTCGCATGATGGGTTATGATACCATAATATATAAATAATCAAACTTTTTTATATGGCACCTTGATTTTTTATAAATCACGTTTTATAGTGCAAAAAAATCAATATTTTGGGGGTAAAAGATGTACAATTGGCTGATGAAATTTTTTTCCGCGGACATGGCGATTGATTTGGGTACGGCAAATACATTGATTTATGTCAAAGGTCGCGGAATTGTACTTAACGAGCCATCCGTCGTCGCGGTCCAAGAAAACAGATTACAGGGGCGCAAGGAAATATTGGCCGTTGGTGCCGAAGCTAAACGTATGTTCGGCCGCACCCCGGGCGCAATTACTGCGGTTCGCCCGTTGCGCGACGGTGTTATCGCGGACTTTGAAGTGGCCGAGGAAATGATTAAATACTTTATTCGCAAGGTTCATCATCGCAGCCCGATCGCGGCCCCATTAATCATTATTTGCGTGCCATCATGCGCGACCCAGGTGGAACGTCGTGCTATTCAAGAGGCCGCCGATGCCGCCGGCGCACGCAAGGTGTATATTGTCGAAGAATCAACAGCCGCCGCGATTGGTGCGGGGTTGCCGGTGGAAAAGCCTTTGGGTTCAATGGTGCTGGACATTGGTGGTGGCACGACCGAAGTTGCGGTTATGTCACTGGGCGGAATCGTGTATTCCAAGGCCGTTCGTACCGCGGGCGACCAAATGGATTTGGATATTATTGAATTTGTCCGCAATAATAAAAACCTGCTGATTGGTGAAAATACAGCCGAAGAAATCAAAAAGAATATCGGCTGTGCAATTGCACCCAAGGATAAAACCAACGAATTATCTATGAAGATAAAGGGGCGTGATTTGTTGTCCGGAACGCCACGCGAAACGGTCATTACCGAAACACAAATTGCATCCGCATTGGCTCAAACGGTTTCGAAAATCATTAACACTGTACGTGAAGCTTTGGCAAACACGCCGGCTGAATTGTCCGCCGATATCGCCGATTTGGGTATAGCGATGACCGGTGGTGGTTCAATGTTGCGCGGGCTGGATGCCGCAATCCGTGCCGCAACGGGGTTGCCGGTATTCCTGGTTGATAATGCATTGGAATGTGTTGCATGCGGTTCGGGCAAGATGTTAAGCAGCCTGGACAAGAGCAAACATATCCTGCAAACAATGTATTAATAAATATTGCAATCCGATTTTTCTCTGTTATAATCGGGTTTGCTTTGGGTGGTTAGCTCAGTTGGCTAGAGCGTCACGTTGACATCGTGGAGGTCGTTGGTTCGAGCCCAATACCACCCACCAGAATTAAAAACGGGTTTGTCCCGTTTTTCTTTTTTCCTGATTTCTTGATTTATAGCATTTTTACTTTATAATGAAGCCGATAACAATAACGGGGTAAATTATGGCACAAAAATATTTGATTACATCGGCGTTACCATATGTTAATGGTGAATTGCACCTGGGACACCTTGTTGGATGCTGGTTGCCATCCGACGTATATGCACGTTTCTGTCGTGCGCGTGGGCGCGATGTATTGTATATTTGCGGTGCCGATGAACATGGAACACCGGCCGTTGTTGGTGCTGCACGTGAAAATATGCCCGTTATTGAATATAACAATAAATACTATGAAAAACATTTGCGTGCGGTTTGTGATTTTAACCTGTCATTTGATTTATACGGTCGCACTCATACACCATTACAAGAAAAATTAATTCATGATTTGTTTTCGCGCCTGGATGCCCAGGGGTTAATCGAAGAACGTGAAACGATTCAGCCATATTCGGTTGATGATGGTATGTTTTTGGCGGACCGCCAATTAATCGGCACGTGTCCAAAATGCGGATATGAAAATGCGCGTGGCGACCAATGTGATAATTGCAGCGCAACATACGAAGCCACAGAATTAAAAAATCCGCGTTCAACTATTTCTGGATCAACAAATATTGAAATGCGCCCGACAAAAAACCTGTTTTTCTTGGCATCTAAATTACAGGGCGAATGGAAAAAATGGTTATCTGAACACGCGCCAAAATGGTCGAAAACCGCATCGGCAATTGCACGCGGTTGGGCGGCGGACGAATTGCGCGACACATCTATTACCCGCGATTTGCCATGGGGCATTTCGGTAAATAAACCGGGTTATGAAAATAAAGTTTTCTATGTTTGGTTTGATGCACCGTGGGGCTATGTTTCTATATCACAAGCGGCAACGGATGATTGGGCATCTTGGTGGAAAAATCCGGATTGCTATTATGCACAATTTATGGGCAAAGATAATGTAAAGTTTCATGCGGTGTTTTTTCCGGAACAACAATTGGCTATGCATGACAATTGGAAAACCGTTGATATGCTGAAATCTATGAACTTTCTTAATTTCGAGGGTGGCAAGTTTTCAAAATCACAACACCGCGGCGTGTTTTTAGAAGATGCTATATCAATCGCACCATCTGATACATGGCGTTATGCATTGATGGCATCGGCCCCCGAAACAGACGATAACGATTTCACATTTGCGCGCTTTGCCGATATTGTGAATAAAGACCTGAACGGAATGTTGGGGAACTTTGTTTCGCGCGTTTGTAAATTAACCGCGAAAAATTTCGGGAACCGTGTTCCCGAAATTCAGAGTGCAGAGTTCAGAGTGCAGGGTTCAGAATTAGTTGAACAGATAAATGAAAAGATTGCCGAATTGACCACTGCATTGGATGCGTGCGAATTCCGCGCGGCTATTGTTGCATTGCGTTCGCTGTATGCGATTGGTAATGAATATATGACGGTGATGGAACCATGGACATTGGTTAAAAATGGCGATATGGCGGCGGCCGGTGCGGTGTTGAATACTTGTTTTCAATTGATTGATTTATATGCCCGTGTATCCGCGCCGTTTATACCGGATGCCGCCGAAAAAATGCAAAATATTTTCGCATCCACGCACGATTTGTCCTGGCCGGAACGGTTTGAATCACGCATTGCGAACGGCGAAGATTTTAGCGTACCGGAAAATCTGTTTAACCGCATTGACGATGAAACGGTTGCGGCATTAACTGAAAAATATGCACCGAAAACGGAAAACAAAATCGTGCCAATCGTCGCAAAAATTACGGCGGTAAAAAATCACGAAAGCCGCGATAACCTGCACATACTGACCGTGAACGATGGTGCACGCGACTTGCAAATTGTCTGTGGTGCGCCAAATGTTCACGTGGGTTTGATTGGTGTTTTGGCACCGGTTGGATGCATGTTGCCGGGGCAAAAGAAGCCCATTGGCCAACGCACCGTTGCGGGCGTAGAAAGTTTCGGCATGATGTGCAGCGCCGCGGAATTGGGCGTTGGCGACGACGGCGATAACATTATTGAACTAGGTAAAAATGCAAAAATTGGTGAAGAATATAAAGGATAAAAAATGTCTGAAAAGAATCAAAATAAAAAAATATTAATTGAAACAATTGCGGCTAATTGGGGCATGTCGGTGCGTGCGACAATTAAATATCTGAATGCATTTAAAAATCAAAAAACAAAATAATGCCCGATAAAAAAATACGGTTGGTTTTGACATCTTGTTGTGCACCATGTTCGTCGGGTGCTATAAAGCAACTGGCGGACGGCGAAATCGCCGGCATTGATGATTTTATCGTTCTGTTCTATAACCCAAACATTTTTCCAAATACGGAATATACTAAACGCATGAACGAACAAATTCGTTATTGCGAAAGCTTGGGTGTAAAATATGCGATTGGCGATTGGGACCATGGCGCATGGTTGCGTGCCGTAAAGGGTCTGGAAAATGAACCCGAACGGGGGGCGCGTTGTGACGTGTGTTTTGCATATCGTTTTGCATATGCGCGTGATTTTGCAATTAAAAACGGATATAACGCGGTTGCATCTGTATTTGGTGTATCGAAACACAAAGACCAAGCCCAGGTGGACACCGCCGCGCGACGCGTTTTGGGCGAAATTGAATATATTCCGATTCTATGGGACGAAAATTTGCGCCAATCAATTAATCGTGCATCTGACTTTTATCGTCAAAATTATTGTGGTTGCGAATTCAGTTTTCGCGCCCCACCACAACCGGCAATGGTTGGTATAAACAGTTGCGAAACGGTCAACAGCGAACTATAATTTATACATAAGACTAAGAGGTTATACTATGTCGTCTGTATTTGTTTTTCCAGGTCAAGGTGCCCAGGCCGTTGGAATGGGGCGCGAATTGTATGAATCAAACGCGGCAGCCCGTGCAGTTTTTGACGAGGTTGATGATGCATTAAATCAAAAACTGACCGATATTATTTTTAATGGTCCAATGGAAGAATTAACATTGACCGCTAATGTTCAGCCGGCGATTATGGCAACATCAATTGCCATGCTGCGTGCATCGGGTGCGATTGTACCCGAATATGTTGCCGGGCATTCTTTGGGTGAATATACGGCACTATGTGCGGCGGGCGCGTTATCGTTGGCGGATACGGCACGGTTGCTGCGTACACGTGGAAATGCGATGCAGAACGCTGTGCCGGTTGGTCGTGGACTGGTCGCCGTTGTTTTGGGACTGGACATTGATGTTGTTCGTGATATTTGTGCGAAAACCGACTGTGATGTTGCAAACGATAATTGCCCGGGCCAAGTTGTTATTTCCGGTGCCAAGGAAATTGTCGAAGACACCATTGAAAAATTAAAAGCGGCGGGGGCAAAACGCGCGATGCCATTGGCATTATCCGCACCAGTCCATTGTCGTATGCAAGAAAAATCTGCCGAAGAGATGCGCGTTGCATTGGAATCGGTTGATATAAAAACACCACGCGCATTGTTCATATCGAACAAAACCGCCGATGTTATAAGTGAACCAAACGAAATTAAAGACGAATTGGTTTACCAAATGACACATGGTGTGCGTTGGCGCGAATCTGTATTGAAAATGGCAGATTTAGGAATTACCAACGCAATCGAAATTGGACCTGGTAATGTTTTGTCTGGTCTTATTTCCCGTATAACAGATAAAATTGAATCAAAAAAATTAGAGGTATAAATATGGCAAAAAACGAAACTGTTAAATATTATAACAAAGGGTCTTATTTGGGTGAAATTACCATAAAACCACAAAGCATACATTTTGAACCATCTTGTGGTTTAGATATATGCGATGCAGTACGTACGGCGTTTGAAATATCAACGAAATATAATAAGACGGTTCAATTATCTTTTAACGATGTGAAACTTAATATTGGCACATCTAAAAAAACCATCATACAAAATGCTGTCGCTGCATATCATAACGGTATGAGTCTTGCATATTATAAAAACATGAAACAGAAATAAACAGGAGCAAAAAGCATGTTCGAATTAAAAGGTCGTGTTGCTTTGATTACCGGCGCAACCGGCGGAATCGGTGGTGCAATCGCACGCAAAATGCGGGAAGCCGGCGCAACCGTTGTTGTGTCCGGTCGAAATATTGCGAAATTAAACAGCGAATTCGATGATTCATTTATCAAAATTCCGTGCGATTTGTCCGCGGACGGCGCGGCGGTTGAATTGATGATGAATACTATCGATGCGGCGGGCAAGATTGATATTTTGGTGAATAACGCAGGCATAACAAAGGATACGTTGTTAATGCGTATGACCGATGAACAATTCGATGATGTGTTGAATACAAATTTGAAATCTTGTTTTAAATTGTGTCGCGCGGCGATTATGCCAATGATGAAAAATCGTTATGGTCGTATTATCAATATGGCGTCCATAATCGGTATTATCGGTGGTCCCGGTCAGGCGAATTATGCCGCATCCAAGGGTGGTATGATTGCGATGACAAAATCAATCGCGGCCGAGGTTGCATCCCGCAACATCACCGCAAACTGTATCGCACCGGGTTTTGTAAAAACACCAATGACCGATGTTTTGCCGGATGAATTAAAAGAAACGTATTTAAAGCAAATACCAGCGGGTCGCTTTGGTGAACCGGACGATATTGCAAACGCGTGTGTGTTCCTGGCGTCCGACGAAGCCGCGTATATCAACGGTCAAACAATCAATATTAACGGCGGTATGGGAAGATTTTAGGAATTTATGATTTCAGATTTCTGATTTATGATTGTGCAAATAAAACGCCATAAAATCAGAAATCATAAATCAGCAATCAGAAACATAAAATGACTTTTTATGACGTAATCATTATTGGTGGTGGACACGCCGGGGTTGAAGCCGCGGCGGCCGCGGCACGTCGTGGTGCAAAAACGCTTCTGTTGACCATGCGTGAAAGCGACCTGGGGGCAATGTCGTGCAACCCGTCAATGGGCGGGCCCGGCAAATCACAAATGATTGCGGAAATTGATGCGCTGGGTGGCGTTATGCCACGTGGTGCGGATGCCGCTGGCATTCACTTTCGCACACTTAACGCGTCACATGGCGCGGCGACCCAGGCATTGCGCGCACAAATTGACCGTGAATTATATCACAATGCGGTTAAAAAGATTTTGTCCGAATATAAAAAACTGACCATTATTTATGAACCGGTTGAAACAATTGATGTAGAAAACAAAATCGTAAACGGAAAATATAGTTTCAACGCAATTGTTTTCACAACGGGAACTTTCCTGCACGGCTTGGTTACACGTGGCGCGGAAAAAATTCCGTCCGGGCGTTTGATGGATAATGGCGAATACCAATCCGCCGACATGCACATTTCCGACGTATTAAGTGATTGTGGATTTAAATTAATGCGCCTTAAAACAGGTACACCGGCACGCATTTATCGCGACAGTATAAACTTTAATGTCTGTGAATTACAGCCCGGCGATAATCCGCACGATTGGTTCAGCGCACCAAACCCCGATAATAACTATTCCGCGGTTTGCTATATCACACACACAACCGAAAAAACCCACTGCGTCATTCGTGAAAATATTGCCGGCGCACCAATGTATAATGGCGACATTGTGGGTACCGGCCCACGATATTGCCCCAGTATCGAAGATAAAGTCATGCGTTTTCCATCGCATACTTCGCACCATGTTTTCTTGGAACCCGAGGGATTAAACAGTGACATAATTTATCCAAACGGATTGTCCACCAGTTTCGGTTCCGATATCCAGGATATGTGGTTGCGGACTATTCCGGGTCTTGAAAATGCCCGCATAGCCCGTTACGGATACGCGATTGAATATGATGCAATTGATGCGCGCGCATTAAACGATAAATTGCAAAGCAAAGATATTCCATATATGTTCTTTGCAGGGCAAATCAACGGCACATCAGGATACGAAGAAGCCGCCGCCCAGGGTATTGTTGCCGGCGCAAATGCCGCCGCCCATGCCATGGGTGGGGACTTTTTAGAATTAGACAGAACCAATTCGATGATTGGCGTGTTAATTGACGATATAACGACACTGGGGGTCGATGAACCGTATCGTATGTTCACTTCACGTGCCGAATACCGATTGAACCTGCGGGCGGATAACGCAATTGTACGTGTTGGCGAATTTGGTGTGAAGTGCGATTTAATCACCCAAAAACAGTTTAATGAAAAATATAAATTACACGAAAAAGATATAGCCAAAAATGATAAGTTTTATGCCGGATACATTGAACGCAATGCGCGGGAAATAGCCGCATACAAACGGGACGCCGAATTAAAAATACCACATGATTTTAATTATTCGGGGCTGCCGGGGCTGACCAACGAATTGATTGAAAAATTAAACGCAACACGCCCCGAAAATATTGCCGACATGTCACGAATTCCTGGCATGACGCCGGCTGGAATAATGGTCGTCCTGCGCAAAATAAAATCTTAAATTTGCTTAATTTAATACTGGAAATTCTTCAAAACATGGGCTAAACTAAGCGTCGTCGCCGGTGTAGCTCAGCTGGTAGAGCATCTCATTCGTAATGAGGGGGTCGTAGGTTCAAGTCCTATCACCGGCACCAGATTGGTAAAACAAATGAAAACGGATACAATAATTATTATTAGATAATTCCAGACTGCGCTTTGGCGGTGGCTGGGGCGCATATGGCGCCCGTTTTTTGTAAATAAAAGGATAAAACATGGCATATCCAAAAACCGAAGTTAAAGCAAATTTTCCGCAAATCGAGCGGGATGTAATTTCGTTCTGGCGCGATGATGATACTTTTCATAAATCGCTGGAAAAGACGAAACAGGGCGAACCGTTTAATTTCTATGACGGTCCCCCGTTTGCAAATGGTTTGCCACACTGGGGACACTTGGGTGTGTCTGCTATCAAGGATATGGTTTCACGTTATAAAACAATGCATGGATATCATGTAATGCGTGAACTAGGGTGGGATTGCCATGGTCTGCCCGCAGAAAATAGCGTTGAAAAAAAACAAAAGAAATCAGCCAAAGACATTGTTGCGGATAGCGGTATTGGTGCTTTTTGCGACATGTGTAAATCAGATGTTATGACATATTCAACCGAATGGCTACGCTATTTTGAACGCATTGGTCGTTGGGTTGATGGTGGTGATAATTACGGCTATCGCACCATGGATAAAAACTATATGGAATCTGTTATCTGGGCATTAAAGCAACTTTATGACCGTGGGTTACTTTATAAAGATTTCAAGGTTAATCCATATGATTGGAAATTGGGTACCGTTTTATCAAACAGTGAAGCATCAAGCGAATATCAAGATATTGTTGATGATACTGTGACTGTTTGGTTTGAACTTGAAAATGGCGATCGCGCAATCGCGTGGACAACAACACCATGGACATTGCCAGCGAACTCTGCTTTGGCGGTAAATCCAGCGATGAAATATGTGCGTGTGCATCATAACGATGGCCATGTATATGTTTTGGCGGAATCGCGATTAAAAGCATATGAAAAGATTTTCGCTGAATCTGAAAATCTGGGAACTGCATCTGGGTCCGAATTGGTTGGTATGCACTATAAGCCATTATTTAATTACTATGAAAACAGCGACCCATTATTACACCAGGTAATATCTGCGGATTATGTATCGGACGGTGATGGTACTGGAATCGTGCATATCGCACCCGCGTTTGGTGAAGAAGACTATTGGGCAGCCAAGGCATTGAACCCAAAATTTCCGGTAATTTTGAATGTTGATGATTATGGTAATTTTGATTCAACCGTTACCGATTGGGCGGGCGAAAATATTTTTGTCGCAAATCCAAAAATCATCGATTGGTTAAAACAAAACGGTCGCTTGGTTCAAAAATCGCAACATAAACACAGTTACCCGTTTGGTCCACGCAGCCATGAAAAATTAATCTCTCGTGCAACGGACGCATGGTATATCGATGTTCCAAAAATTCGCGAACGTTTGGTTGAAATTACCAAAACACAAACTACATGGACATCGGCCGGCAACCGCTTTATGTCGTGGATAGAGGGTGCACGCGAATGGGGTATTTCGCGTAATCGTTTTTGGGGTGTTCCATTACCAATTTGGGAAAAGAACGGTGAATACAAGATATTTGGTTCGATTGCCGAAATGGAAAATTTCTTTGGCGTAAAAATTGATGATCTGCACCGCCCAACATTGGATAAATTAACCAAAGACGGTTGGAAACGCATCAACGATGTTTTGGATTGTTGGGTGGAAAGTGGTTCTATGCCATTTGCATCATTACATTACCCGTTCGAAAACCAAGACAAGTTTGATGTCACTTTTCCCGCCGACTATATTATCGAAGGTCAGGATCAAACACGTGGGTGGTTCTATGCCTTGATGGTTATGGCGGTTGCGCTGTTTGATAAAGCGGCGTTCAATGTTGTTTCTGCCTGTGGATTGATTTGTGATGAACAAAAAAGAAAGTTTTCCAAATCATTACATAACTATGTTGATCCGACCGAGCAATTGGAAACATTTGGTGCGGACGCGATTCGATTATTTATGCTGGGCAGTAATTTAATGAAGGCGGAACCTGTTGGTGTTGATAAAAACGGAAATGTTTTTAATGAAACGATTAAAACTATTTTGACACCACTTTGGAATGCGTATCACTTCTTTACATTATATGCTAACGCGGGGAACATTACCGCAACCGATGACGCGTCTTCTGAAAATGCATTGGATAAATACATTTTGTCCGAATTAAATATGTTGATAAGAATTGTTGGTGATGCATTAGACGCGTATAAACCAGATATCGCGATCAAGGAATTTGTACGATTCCTGGACGTGTTAAACAATTGGTATATTCGTCGTTCACGCACACGTTTCTGGGACGAAGACCAAACGGCGTTTAATACATTGTATGTGGTGCTGACTACTTTGTGTCGGTGTTTGGCACCGTTCGCGCCGTTTATAAGCGAATTTATTTATAAAAACCTGACGGGGGCGGAATCGGTACATTTAACAGACTTTCCGACGGCGGGCGCGGTGGACGAAAAATTGTTGTCCGATATGCGTCGTGTGCAAATGGTTGTATCGGTTGGAAATAAATTGCGCGAACAATATAAATTGCGTAACCGTTTGCCATTGTCCGATATGACAATTGCTGGTGCTGATTTATCTGAATACATCGATATTATTGCAGATGAATTAAATGTGAAAAATGTAAAGTTCCGCACGAATACTGCCGACGTTGCTGATTCATTTGTGTATTTAATCACACCGAAAATTGGCGCGCGTCTGGGTGGTGCATTAAGCAAGATTATCCCAGCGGTAAAGAACGGTAACTATACCATCGATGGCGATAAATTGGTTGTTGACGAATATACATTAACCGCAGACGAATTTGAAAATCGCTTGACCGTGCGCGACGGTATTACCGGTGCAGCATTACCCGACAACACCGCGGTTGTTGTATTGAACACCGAAATCAATGCGGAACTGGTTGCCGAAGGTTTGGCGAATGACGCATTGCGCTTTATCCAGGATACGCGCAAGGCTATTGGACTTGACGTTTCCGATCGTATCAAAATGACGTATGAAGCGGATCCAGCGTTGGCCTTGGCGATTGAGGCACATAAAAAACGCATTATGCGTGATGCTCTGATTCGTGAAATGGAAACGGGCGACGGCGAACACAGCACAGAAATCGAGGGTTACGCATTATCCATCAAAATTGAACGCGCATAATGATAACACCGGAAAAATATTTTACCGTTGTCCCAAAATCCATAAATATGGAAATTCGTTCGGAACTCTATTCCACAAACGAATTCACATTTGCGGTGGCGGTGATTCTGTCCGCCCAAGCAACCGATAAAAAGGTGAACGAGGTAACGCCGGAACTTTTCCGCGTTGCCCCGACACCTGAAAAAATGTTGAAATTGGGAATTGATGGAATAAAAAAATACATTTCCCAGATTTCATTCTTTAATAACAAAGCAAAAAATATTTTCGCATTATCTGAAAAACTCGCTGAATATAAGGTTGATAACACCCAATGGGTGTTTCCAAAAAAATATCATAATCGCGATGAATTGATGAAACTGCCGGGGGTGGGGCAAAAGACCGCAAATGTTATTATGAATGTTTTGTGGGGCGCACCAAATATTGGGGTTGATACACATGTGTTTCGTAATGCACACCGATATGGATGGGTTAGTGATGCCGACAATACCCCTGAAAAGGTAGAGGCAAAATTATTACAAATCATTCCCAAAAAATATCACGACATTGTAAATCATGTTATGGTTTTACATGGTCGATATATTTGTCGGGCTGTATCCCCAAAATGCGCTGAATGTCCGGTTTCAAAATGGTGTGAATCACGTGATAAAAAGATATAAAAAAGCCGGCATTTACCGGCTTTTTTAGTGATTATTTATCCCTTATTTTCGCATTACATTTCTTTTCAACATTTGCGATGACAGTGTTTTGTAATTTTATCAATTCTTCATCGTTCATGTTTTCGGTCGGCTGAATTGTAATTGTAAATGCAATCGATTTTTTATCGTCCCCCATATCGAACGCATCAAACACAATTGCGTCAACAATGCGCTTGTCAGCGGATTTTGCAACACCCGTCAGCGATTCCGCCATTGTGTCCGTGTCCACAATAAACGCAAAATCACGTGTTATCGGTTGAAATTCGGAAAATGTTTCGTGTTTCAATTTATGTCCCTGTGGCAGGTTTTCAATGTTTTCAACAATTGCGACAACAACCGGTGTTTTTATATGCAACTTTTTTGCGGCCGCCGGATGTAGTGTGCCAAATTCGGCGATAATCTTTTTACCCTGGACCAATTTTCCATATTGGAACGGATGCGCCCATTTCGGTGCGCCGTCCGGTGACACTGTAAAGTTCTGACCGCACATCAACGCAATTAAATCAGATTTTACATCATAAATATCAACATTGCGATTACGGTGCATCCAATGTTTTGGCGATATCGCACCCGTCCGAACGATTGCTATTTGTGTATGTTGCTGATTTGGTTGGTCGCCATCAAACACCGTTCCTATTTCAAACAAGTTCAAATCCGGATAACCACGCTTTTCGTTATTTGCAACCGCAATCAGTAAATTACCCAACAACCCATTACGCGCCGTATCCAAATCATTAATTATCGGATTGGCAATTTTGATAATCGGTTTATCGGATAACAATTCTTCGACCGCCGAATTACCAAAACCAAAACTTTGACACTCATTCAACCCACGTGATGCCAAAAACATCTTTGTTTTAATATCAAAGTCATCGTGCGCGGTCGCCGTAATACCAGTTGTTCTTTTGTTTGACTTTGCGATTTTTTCATAACCATAAATACGAATCAAATCGGCAATTACTGTTTCCGGTATTTCAACATCAACACGCGCGGCACGTGGTGTTACAACCCATGTTGCTTTTTTGGCATCAACGTCATAACCCAATTTAGTTAAAATCTTTTGCTGGGTTTTGAAATCAATATTAATACCGGTCTTTTTAAGCAACATATCGGGCGTGTATTTAATGTGCCGTGGTGTGTATTCGCCTTTGCCGCCAATACCAGTTCCAACAATTTTACCACCACATGCATCCATTATGATTTTAGCAGCAAACGCCAACGCACGCCCCGTCATCGTTGGATCGATTCCGCGTTCATAGCGATATGATGAATCAGTGGACATCCCCAGGCGCTTGGATGTTTTACGCACAGACACCGGGTCAAAATACGCCGATTCCAAAATAATGTTTTTAGTACTATCATTGGTCATCGCACGCGCACCACCAACAACACCGGCCAAAGCCAATATGCCCGCCACATCGGCAATTACGATATCGGTTGAATTTAATTCGTGTTCATTTCCGAACAAGTCAACGAACTTTTCACCATCACGCGCCATTCGTACAATAATATCACCAACAACTTCGTCCGCATCAAAACAGTGCATCGGTTGACCCATATCATAACAAATATAGTTTGTCGCATCAATCGGCGCATTTTTCGGATTAATTCCAATTGCACGTAAGCGCGATGCAATCACCTTATCACTTTTCGCCATTTTAATATTGTGTATTTCGGCAAAACGATAAACGGGACAAAGTTCTGTTTTAACATCAACTTTGCGTGATGATTTGACCGGTTTTAATTCGGCCGGTTCTTTGGCAATATATTTACCCGTGTCCGCCGCAGACAAATCCAGCGCAATTCCACGCACCGACAGATAGTCCGGACGGTTCGGTGTAATACCCGCATCAAACACTGTTTTCATATCTAACACTGGCGAACCAATTTTTGTTTTAGCGGGCAATTCGATAATACCACTGTGGTCATCGCTTAACCCAAGTTCGCGCGCACTGCACATCATACCGTTGGACATAACGCCACGTAATTTACCCGGCTGAATTTCATGTCCATCAATAACACAGCCCGGTAATGCCAATGCAGAAATTAACCCAACACGCGCATTCGGTGCACCACATACAACCTGACGCAAATCTTTGGTTCCATCATCAACTTTTAATACATGCAGATGGTCGCTGCCTTCAACTGGTTTACACTCAACAATCTTTGCCGCGATGGGCGCGATGGGCGAAGATAAATCTTCAACTTCCAGTCCAATACGGGTCAACATGTCCGCGATTTCATCCGCAGACAATTTTGTATCCAGATGTTCTTTTAACCAATCAAGTGTCCATTTCATAATTTCACCCCCGTATTTTAAAACCCGCTATTTTTCAACCAGCGCACATCAGACGCCGAAAATTCACGAATATCATTAAGACCATATTTCAACATAGCAAGACGATCCCAACCGAATCCAAACGCAAACCCTTGGTATTTATCTGGGTCAATGTTGCAATTACGCAATACATTTGGATGAACCATTCCGGCACCCATAATTTCCAACCACTTATCCCCGTGCCACTTCATATCAACCTCTATACTGGGGTCGGTAAACGGAAAGTATGATGGACGTATACGCAATTCGACATTTTCCATTTTAAAGAATGTCGATAAAAACGCACGAATATCGCCAATTAAATCAGACATTGTGATATTCTTATCAACATATAAGCCCTCTATTTGGCGGAATTGTGGCGCATGTGTTGCATCCATTTCCTTGCGATATGTGGAACCGATTCCGAAAATCTTAATCGGCACACCTTCCTTTTCCATGGAACGAATCTGAATTGCACTTGTTTGTGTCCGCATAACATTGCCATTTGGTAAAAAGAATGTATCCTGCATATCACGTGCCGGATGGTACGCCGGTGTGTTAAGTGCGGTAAAGTTGTGCCAATCATCCTCGATTTCTGGTCCAGTCCGCAAAGAATAACCAAACGATTCCAATATCGCCGATATTTCGCGCAATGTTTGGGTTACCGGATGCAATGTTCCACGATTTTCAGGCATAGGATTCAATGACGGGTCCTGTTTTTCACCCTTTAACGCCGCCATCATCACATTGTTTTCAATTTCTGCCTGGCGCATACGGAACAATTCACGTAATTCCGCATTTTCACGATTCAATGCGGCGCGTGCATCATTATCCATATCTTTCATTTGTTTAAGACGTGCAGTCATCGTGCCATTTTTACCGAAAGTCGCGGTGTATAACACCTGAAGTTCTTCCAAATTGTCAATGTTTTTTATCTGTTTTTCCATAACAATACCTTCCTATAAATGAATAAGACCGTCGCTTGACGGTCTTATTATTACAAAACAAAACGGTTCCGCCAAGGGTTTATTTATTATCCCCTGCGCTAAATCGTTTTGCGGCATCAACCAATTTGACAAAGTTGGCATCGTTATCATATGCCATTTGCGCCAAAACCTTGCGGTCCAGGGCAATACCAGCCTTTTTAAGTCCGTTCATGAATTGGCTGTATGTCAAACCATGATTGCGCACCGCGGCGTTAATACGAACAATCCACAAACCACGAAATTCGCGTTTCTTAACGCGGCGATCACGATATGCATATTGACCCGCCTTTTCCGTTTTTTCACGGGCGGCACGATATGTTGTACTGTGACGACCCAGGTAACCCTTGGCACGTTCCAGTATTTTATTATGTTTTTGTCTTACGGTTGTTCCGCGTTTTACTCTTGCCATAATTTGCCCCCTTTACTTATTTCAAACCATACGGGGCCAAGATTTTCGCCTGACCGACCATGTTTTCATTCAGATACTGTGGTTTCGAACCCGCGTTATTCGCGCGTTTCGATTTGTGACGCAGTAATTTTTTGTGGGCATTTCTAGCAACACGGATTTTTCCCGTTGCAGTCATAGATGCGCGCTTTTTCAAGTACGACTTTGTCTTTAATTTTGGCATTTTAACCTCTTTTTTTAAGTTTCCTGGTGGCAGCCAATTGCCACTTTGGACATTCAACGGTTCGTATTTTGGCATAAATTTCATAAAAATCAAGTTTTTATTGAATGTTCCGTTTTTAGTGTTTAAACTGCAAATCAATGATAGAAAAACCCACATCTTATAAAATAATGACCATTATCAAATCCGTGGCTGCGGCGATGGTTTTACCGGTATTATTCATATATATTATGATTGCAAAGCCGGACTATCGCATTATGAATGCGTTGGCGCATGTGGTTTTACCGGTTGCAAATGCGGTTGGTGATGTTATTACTTGGCCTGTGCGTGTTGTTGGAACTATGTTTGATAATTTACACGAATTGTCCACATTGCGCGCGGAAAACGAAGAATTGCGGGTGCGCCTGAGCGATGCATTGGCAAACAAAAATCTGTGTGATGTATCAATTGCCGAAAATAAAAAAATGGAATCTGAATTGGGGTTGGCGCGTTCCATACCGCACAAAACGGTCATTGCAGATGTTATTCATGATAATCGCGCGCTGCACCATAATACTTTTTTAATTAATCGCGGAACAAATGATGGCATTACACCGGGCATGGTGGTTGTATCACCGTCTAATCAATTTGCAGGGATTATTATTGATGGCGGGGCAAATTTCGCACGCGTTCGATCGGTCACCGACACAGATACAAATATTGCGGTTCGTATAGCGGGGTACGAAGTATATGGTTTTTTAACTGGAAATGGTTCATCAACCCCAACAATCGGATTTTTCAGCGACCCTAATTTTCGTGCCGCCGCGGATCTGCAATTAATTACCAGTAACATAAGTGGTGTTTTACCCGCCGGTATTTATGTTGGATCTATGAAAAATCAAACCGATGTTAATGTATTAAACCCGGGACAACTGTCGCGTGTAATTGTTTTGCAATTTGATAATGGTTCGATATATCAATGAAAGAAAATATTGTAAATTTTTTGCGCAAAATATTTCCGTTTTTAACGGTGATATTTTTGTGGCGACTGGCCACGCCCTTTTGGAATCCGGGTGGAATATTGGCGTTAATCCCAATATTTTTCTGTACATTTATACGCCCAACACCTTGGTTTATGCCGTTTGGATTGGTGTTCTGTTTTTTAATTGATTATAATTTAAACACACTCTGTTATTGGACCGCGATTTATTGTTTATGTTATGCAATTAATGGGTTTCAGATTTTCGTTGATTTGCGTGATATGGACTATAATGCCATTGATATATTTATGATATTTATCGGTGTTGGAATATTTTTATCTGAAATTATCCACTTAAATTGGACGGTATTTGGGCGTATGGTTTGGACATTTGCTTGGATTACCACATTGTATTTACCAATTACAAACTTTATACGGACGGTTGAACATGATAGATAAAGAAATTACAAATGTGTTTGACCGCCGCAGCGCACTGTTTTTAACCAGTGGTGCAATATTAACGTCATTGTTAGTTTTGCGTATGCTGCAAATGCAGATTTTTAATCATAAATCGTACCTTAAAAAAAGTGAAAATAATTCTTTTAGAATCCAAATTAATATGCCGCCACGTGGCAAAATATTATCGCGGGACGGGTCACCTATATCGCGCGATACGCCGATTTACCGCATATACATCGTTCCCGAAGAATCAGATAATGTTGATGAATTGGTTAATATGGTTGCACACGAATTAAATTTAAAAGAAAAACGTGTTAAAAAAATTCGTGAAAAAATCGCAAAACAACCGGGCTTTCAACCTGTATTGGTAAGTCAAAATACAGATTGGTCTGAATTAGCAAAAATCCAGGCAAAAAATTTGCCCGGGCTACGCGTGGCCAGTGGTTATTCACGCATATATGAAATGGGGCCGGCGGGTTCACAATTTTTTGGATATGTCGGTGAACCGGTAAAACCAATTGCGGCGGCACCGTTCTATACAACCGGAATAACCGGACTGGAAAAACGATATAATAATGATTTAGCCGGAATCCCCGGTCAAACGGTTATGATTACAAATGCCGTTGGTCGTGTTACAGGCGAAGATAAATCACAATTTATCGAACCAATCCCCGGACTTGATTTACAAACAACTATTCATGATGGTGCGCAACGCGTTATGTTTGATGCATTGACAACACATCGTGCCGGTTGTGGTGTTGCAATGGATGTTGAAACAGGCGATATTTTGGCAATGGTGTCAACCCCGGGGTTCGACCCAAATCAGTTTACGTCGGATGATGGTGATGAATATATCGCGTCATTAATATCTGATGTTGCGAAACCGTTTATGAATAAAACAGTCGAAGGGCTATATCCACCTGGTTCAACATTTAAAATAGTTGTGGCTTTGGCGGCGCTGGAATCGGGCGCAATATCACCAAAACAAACAGTATTTTGTCCGGGACATTGGGACTATGGCGACAGACGATATCATTGTTGGGAACATCACGGGCACGGCTATGTGGATCTGGCCAATGCGTTGAAGCATTCTTGCGACATATATTTTTATCAGTTGGCGTTAAAAATCGGTATCGATGCAATTAAACGTATGGCTGTAAAACTGGGATTCACAGAAAAATTTATGGGTGATATTTTGGCACGCGAAATGCCTGGTATTATTCCCGATAAAAAGTGGAAGGAAAAAAATACCGGCACCCAATGGGTTAACGGTGATACCGTTATTTCAGGTATTGGCCAAGGATTTATTTTAGTAAATTGTTTGCAATTGGCAACCATGTTGGCACGTGTTGTTTCAAACAAAGTTGTAAAACCAAGACTTATTTTATCCGATAAAAATCCGCGGTTTACGAACCTTAATTTAAAAGAGCAAAATATAAAATATGTTTTAACAGGACTGGAAGAGGTTACCAAACCCGGTGGTACCGCCGCCAGCACTGCAATTAATGTTGACGGTGCACGCATGGGCGGCAAAACCGGAACTTCCCAGGTTCGCAGCATATCACGCGCCGAACGTCAACGTGGCGTTTTAACAAATGAACAATTACAATGGAATATGCGAAATCATGGTTTATTTGTTGGATACGCCCCGACAAACAATCCAAAATATGTCGTATGTATTATTACAGAACATTCTGGCGGATCGGGACCTGCGGCACGAACCGCAGCGGCGGTTATGAAAGAACTATTAAAGTCGGGGGCATAAAATGCAAAAACAACAAACACGTGTTTCAAATGCAAATATGATGCGTATGTCCGAAAAGATGTCCCGTTTTTCATGGGCATTATTTACGCCTATGTGCATTGTTTTGGCGCTTTCGACTGTTGTATTATATTCGGCGGGTGGTGGTTCATGGCAACCTTTTGCTTTGCCACAATTATTAAAAATGTTGCTTGGTTTTGTTGTGTTTTTTGTAGCGGCATTTTCAAATATAAAATTATGGATTAAATCTGCATATCTTATTTATGCAATTGCGTTATTGATGATTATTTTGGTTACTTTTGTTGGACACACTGGTATGGGCGCACAACGTTGGTTAAGTATTGGTTTTATGAATATTCAGCCATCTGAATTTATAAAAATTGCACTGGTTATGGCATTGGCGCGTTATTTTGCGTGGATGAATTCTGTGGAATTGACTCAGATTAAAAATTACATTTTACCTATATTTTTATTATTAATTCCGTTTGGGTTGATTGTTGCACAACCCGATTTGGGGACTGCATTATCATTGGGACTTATTACGATTGGAATATTTTACATTGTTGGTGCACCAAAAAAGTGGTTTGCAATCGCATTTATTTTGGGAATATTGGCGGCACCGGTTGTATGGTATGGTGGTATGCATGATTATCAGCGTGACCGTATTATAACTTTTATTAATCCAGATCATGATGCACGCGGTGTTGGTTACCAAATAAACCAAGCAAAAATCGCGTTTGGTTCCGGCGGTTTCCTGGGCCAGGGGTACATGCGTGGTTCCCAATCACAACAATCATTTTTACCTGAAAAACAAACTGATTTCATCTATACGATGCTGGGCGAAGAATTTGGATTTTTGGGCGCATTTATACTTTTGGGCATATACACATGGATAATAATGATTCTGTTTTGGTGCGCGAAAACGTGCCGAAATCGGTTCGGTCAACTGATGTGTTTTGGTTTTATGTTGAACTTTTTTATTTATTATTTTATAAATATCTCTATGGTATTGGGGCTTATGCCGACAGTTGGTGTGCCGTTGCCGTTGATGTCGTTCGGTGGCAGCAGTTTATTATCACTTATGTTCGGATTTGGCCTGGCACAAAACGCGCATATACACAAAGACCAACAGTTATCAGCAAGGGGAAGTTAAAAAATGAACTTACTTATCGTTGAATCACCATCAAAAGCAAAAACAATTGAAAAATACCTTGGCGCGGGGTGGCGCGTTATTGCATCTGTTGGTCATGTGCGTGATTTGGTTCCAGAAAATGGCAGTGTCGATACCGAGCACGATTTTAAAATGCGTTGGCAAATTATGCCGGGCAAGGAAAAACAATTAAAACTTATTACCGATGAACTTAAAAAGGCCGATGCGGTATACCTTGCGTCCGATCCGGACCGCGAAGGTGAAGCGATTGCATGGCATATTCTGGATATATTAAAATCAAAAAAATTATTAACGGATAAAAAAGTTTATCGTGTTGCTTTCCATGAAATTACTAAAAAAGCGGTTTTAGCGGCAATCGAAAACCCACGCGAAATTGACGATAATTTGGTTGATGCATATATGGTGCGACGGGCTTTGGATTACCTGATTGGATTCGGAATTTCACCATTGTTATGGCGGCGCAATTTGGGTAAATCGGCGGGACGTGTGCAAAGTGTTGCGGTTAAATTGGTTGTTGATCGTGAACGCGAAATAGAAGATTTTAAGCCTGTTGAATATTGGTCGCTAGATGCAGAATGCGAAACAAATAAGCAATCTTTTAAATCATCATTGATTAATTTTAATGGTAAAAAAATTGAAAAAATGACCATTGAAAACAAATCCACCGTTGATGATATTGTATCAAAAATAGGTGAACCGGTAATATCGGCACATGTCGCAAATATCGAACGCAAAAAAACATCACGACGCGCTTCGGCACCATTCACCACCAGCACACTTCAACAGGAAGCAGCGCGTAAATTATTCTTTTCGTCAAAACGCACTATGTCCGCCGCCCAAAAACTATACGAGGCCGGTTTAATCACATATATGCGCACCGATGCAACAAATTTGTCCGATGACGCAGTGCGGGAAATTCGTGCATATATCGCGGAAAATTATGGTGATAAATTTGTTCCAAAATTACCGAATATTTATGTTACAAAATCTAAAAATGCCCAGGAAGCACACGAAGCAATTCGTCCAACACATTTCCAGAATGCAGAATGCAATGTTCAGAATTCAGATGAAAAGAAGTTATATGATTTGATTTGGAAGCGGACTATTGCGTGTCAAATGACAAATGCTGAATTTGATTCTGTATCCGCCGATATTGAAACAAATAATCGTGTCGCGACCTTCCACGCGGTTGGCACAACACGCACATTTGATGGATTTATGCGTGTGTATATTGAAACGCGTGATGATGACGATGATGAAACCGATGCTAAATTACCACCGATGAATATTGGTGATAAAATCGATATTAAATCATTATTGCCGGAACAGCACTGGACCCAGCCACCGGCACGCTATACCGAAGCGTCATTGGTTAAAAAACTGGAAGAATTAGGCATAGGGCGCCCATCAACATATGCAACTATTATGTCGACTATTGTGGACAGAAATTATGTTGAACAAGATAAACAACATCGTTTCCACCCGACATCGGGCGGTTGGGTTATTGCATCATATCTGGATAAATATTTTACTGAATTGGTCGATGTTAATTTTACCGCCAAGACCGAAGATACACTGGACGATGTATCAAATGGTAAAACCAAAAAATTGGATGCATTAAATGATTTCTGGAAACCAACCAAGTCGATGATTGATGGCGCAAGTGAAATAAAAATGACCGATATTATTGACCAAATAAATACATTTATGCATAAACATTTGTTTATTGATGGAAATGATAAATGCCCGCTGTGTGGCGGAAAACTTGGAATAAAACTGTCCAAGTTTGGTGCATTTATTGGTTGTGAAAATTATCCTAAATGTAATTATACTAAAAAGTTAGATCAGAGTGCAGAGATCAGAGTGCAGAGTGCAGATAATAATAGCAATGAGGTAACACCGACAAAACCTGAACATATAAACATTGACCTTGGTAATGGTATATCTTTTAAAATTGGAAAATTTGGACCATATGTGACGGACGGTAAAAAGAATGTATCTGCGAAAAAATACAATACCGAAACGATAACACTTGAAATTGCACGCGAATTATTGTCCGGCGAAGTTAAAAAAGTGGAACCCGAAAAATTAGGTAAAAATCCGGCAACCGATTCCGAAATATTTTATTATCCAACCGGGCGATATGGTGCATATATTTCATCGAATCGTGTAAATGTATCTGTTAAAGAAAAACCCGATTTAGAAACCGCCATTGATTTAATAAACAACAAGAAACCAAGTACAAAGAAGTTTTTTCACCGTAAGAAATGAGCAAGACATATAATAATAATTTTACCGATGAATTAAGACAAAGGTTATCGATCGTCGATGTTATTTCGCGCCGTGTATCACTTGTTAAAAAAGGTCAAAATTATTGGGGATGTTGCCCATTTCATAATGAAAAAACACCATCTTTTTCTGTGTCGGAAGACAAAGGTTTTTACCACTGTTTTGGATGCGGTGAACACGGCGATATTATTTCGTTCACAATGAAATCTGAAAATGTTGATTTCAAAACCGCTATCAAAGAATTGGCGGATTTGGCGGGATTACCAATGCCTGAATATAAACCACGTGACCCGGCGGTGGTGGCGCGCGAAGAATCATATGTTCAAATCACGGATCGCGCGGCAAGTATCTATCAACAAAAATTATTTGAACCGTCCGGGGCGCACGCATTGGAATATATTAAAAAGCGCGGTTTTACCGATGATATGATAAAAAAATATCGTATTGGTTATGCGCCAAAAAACAGTATTATTTCCGGAACTTTTAATAATGTTAAACAAGACGCATTAATTGCAACAGGACTGGTGCGGCGTGGTGATTATTGGTTTTATGATTTTTTTCGTGATAAATTAATGTTTCCGATTTTTAATGCGCATGGACAAATTGTTGCTTTTTCGGGACGTTCGTTGGACGGGTCTGAACCTAAATACATAAATACAACCGACACAGAATTATTTCATAAACGACAAACTATATTTGGTTTTAATTTTGCACGAGAAGCAATTCATCGTGCAAACCGCAGTATTGTTGTCGAGGGTCAAATAGACGCAATTCAAATGCAATGTCATGGTTTTCCGGAAACGGTCGCGCCACTTGGCACCGCATTAACCGACGATCATATTTCAATACTTTGTAAATCAAATCGTAATATAACATTTTGTTTTGATGGTGATAATGCCGGGCAAAAGGCCGCGGTGCGTGCATGTGGTATCGTCCTGCCATTTTTGCGTGATAATTCCGATGTTAGGTTTGCATTTGTGACCGGTGGTAAAGACCCGGACGAAGTCCTTAAAACCGGTGGCGTTGACGCCATGAAAAAAATTATCGATTCATCGGTTGGATTAATTGACTTTTTATGGGATACAACAAACAAAAGTTATTTAATATCAACACCTGGTGGTCGTTCAATGGCGGAAAAGTTTCTTAAATCACAGATTGAAAAAATTGTTGATATTGATTTTCGTCGTGAAATAGAAAATGAATATGATTCGCGTAAATTTAACCAATGGCACAAATGGAATAAAAAAGATAATAAATTACCACAAATACAATTACCGTCCGTTGATGAAATTACCCAGAAAACATTGGTATACATCGTGAATACCTATCCGGAACTGGTTGAAAGATATGGTGAATTTTTATCATCGTTAAATATTAATTTTGACGTCGAAATATCAAATGATTTAGTGTTGGATGTTAAATCGGCGGAAAAATATATCGTGTCACTTAAATTACATAAATATATTGAAAAATTACAATCTGATAAAAAAGAACTTGTTCAATTAATGTTATCGGGGGACGCTGGCGCAAAATCGCAAATCGAAAAAATAGATAGTGATATTTCCGCCGCAAATAAAAAGTTAGAAGAATTGATAAATATGTAAAAAAACACCGGCAAATGCCGGTGTTTTTTTATAGTTAAAATATTTTATTTAATATTAATTATTAAATAAGAAGTGGCAAATGTCGCCGTCCTGCATAACATACTCACGACCAACGGTGCGCATTTTACCGGCTTCCTTGACCGCCAATTCACCACCCAATTCCAACCAATCGGATGGCGATATAATTTCGGCACGAATGAAACCTTTTTCAAAATCGGTATGAATTTTACCGGCGGCCTGGGGCGCGGTCATACCACGTGTTATTGTCCATGCATGTGATTCCTTGGGGCCCACTGTATAGAAAGTTTGCAACCCCAGTGTTTTATAACCTGTTTTAATAACCTGGTCCAACCCGGATTCATTTAAACCAAGTTCGGTTAAAAACAGTTTGCGTTCGGACGGGTCAACAATTTGTGCTATTTCCATTTCTATTTTTGATGAAATTATCAACACCGGTGCTTCACCACCAAATTTATTTTTAACCATATCGGAATATTTATTACCGGTTGCGGCGGAATCTTCGTCCACATTACATACATATATAACTGGTTTTGCGGTCAACAGATTAAACGGCGACGCGTCAACACCAGATTTGCGTGCCGGCACACCCGATTCCAATCCAGATTTAATAATATTTGCATCCGCCAATAATTTAGCGGCGTTTTTATCAAGTCCATGTACTTTCTTTTCAAGTTTTTTTATTTGTTGGTCCAGGCTTTCAAGATCCGCCAACGCCAATTCTGTTTCGATTGTATCAATATCGGATAATGGGTCAATTTTGCCATTAACATGAACAATATCGTCATTTTCAAAACACCGAACAACATGAATAATAGCATCCGTTGATAAAATATTGCCCAAAAACTTATTACCCAAACCTTCACCATTTGATGCGCCCTTGACCAGCCCGGCAATATCGACTATTTCCAGTTGTGTTGGCACTATTTTTGCGGAATTAACACTTGCCGCCAATGCCAGAAAAGTTTCATCCGGCACAACAACACGACCGGTATTTGGTTCGATGGTGCAAAACGGATAATTTTGCGCGTCCGCCGCGGCACTTTGAGTTAATGCATTAAAAAGTGTTGATTTACCAACATTTGGTAATCCAACAATTCCACAATTGAATCCCATTTAAAAATCCTTTATAATTATGTGCGTAATATGTCATACATGTGGGACGATTTCAACATAAAACCATTTCCTGCGGAAACAATTGTTTACCGCGATGGTGAATATTGTGCCGATTTATCAACATTACCAAATGGCCCGATTAATAAAAATTATGATTTACCAGTGCATATTATATATGTTGGTGAAATTGCCGGTAAATGCCGGTTAAATATCGATGTAAATGTTGAAAATCAGAAAGTATGTTTATCGGTAAATATAAAAAATAAAAAGCCGGCTTTTTTTAATATTTTTATAAAAAACACCGGGAAAAATTCTGAAATTCTTGGTCATATTTTGTTGGATAATTATGATAATTTAACATATGATTGTGTGGCGCATCATTTGTCGGCAAATACCGGTATTTTTTTACAAAATAAATTAATTGCTAATAAAAATAGTATTTCAAAATTGTCGGGTGTCGCGATTATTGATAAAAACTGTCCGGAATGTGATTCAGATATTAATTTTGCCGCCATAGCGGCGCGGGACGCAAAAATAGAATTTTTACCCGCACAACGAATTTCATCGATTCCAACAAATGCGGGACACAGTGCATCGATTTATTTACCAAAACCGGTTCAGATTGAATATCTGCGCGCCGCCGGTTTGGGAACACTGGAAATAGACCAAGTTATGCGCGAAGCTTTTATGAATGATTTTTCGTTATTTTAAAATAAAAAAATACCCCGCGGAACAATAGCCCCACGGAATACCAAAAATTTCCACGCGCAAACTGCGCGATATGGATTTATTTTTTCTTAAAGCCTTGCTTTGCTTTTAATTTCGGATTATCCGGATCAATCAAGATAACCTGTTTACCACGGCGAATTTGTTTAATATTGCCACGTTTTTTCCAAGCCTTTAATGAACTTAAAAATTTCATATCTAAATCCTTTTTGCCCGCTGATTATAACCGGTTTTTCTAAAAAATCAAATATTTATTATATTTTTTGTTGTTTTTATTGTGGCTGTTTATATTGTTGAAAAGTTTTTTTAGTAATTTTTTAACATTTTATTAACAATTTTTTGGCGGATTTTAAAGGTTTTTTGCCGGATTGTTGAAAAATTACGATAATTTTAAACATGTTGAAAAATTTGCACATTATGAACAATTTAAACAATTTAAAGATTTTGTTTTTTATGCTTGTTAAAAATTGTTGAAATTATTATAATTCAATCATCCGGAGAGAAAATGAAACAGCAAGTATTAAAAGCATTGGCAAATCCTGCGCGCATATTTTATGTGCCGTATAACCTTGCCGTGATTAATTTTGCGTTACAATTCCTTGTTTTTATTGTGTTTTTTATAATTGGTTTGGTAACCAGTGGCGGAAAAATGGCAATAAATCCGTTATTTTTTCTGATATCGGTAATAATAGTTCATTCTATTTTGGCGATATATTCAAAACGTGATCCACAACTGGGTCAGATTGTGGCGGCAAAGATACAATTGTTTAAACAAAAAATACCGGGACGATTGGTGGCATAAATGGATGGATTTTTTAATTATTTTGCCGGCGGAGGATACTCGATAACCATGACAATACTTGTTATGGCGGTTGTTTTTGTGTTTATTTTGTTAATGATGTTTTTACCGGCATTAACACGGCGAATTTTCCCGAATTTTGGATATGCACATTATGCACAATATTTGCCGTTTAAACGTGTATTTAATGATGATTCTTTGGAATTAACCGACGGGTCTTTGGTTCGTGTTTATCGTGTTTCCGGTGTTCAAACCAGTATGCAGGATAACGCCACACGTGAAAAATTCTTGGATTTACGGACACAGTTATTTAATCAAATTCGTGATCCAAATGTTGTATTACGGTTTTATATGGTGCGTGATGCGGCAAACGATAATATGGACTATGAATTTGATCAGCCTGTATTACAAGGAATCTATAATAAATGGCGGTCCCAGGGATTACGAATATTCTTAAATAATTATTATATTGTTTTGTCTGTTTCGGGTTCGGGTGCGCGTGATAAATTAAATCAATATGGAAATTATATTGAATCTATTTTGGCGGCGTATAAACCACGTGTTTTACAAAATAAATCCGCCGATAATATGGCACGGTTCTTTGGTCGTATTTTGTCCCCTGTAACAAAGCCATCACCAGCCGTGGCCGATAGTAAGATATCTGAAAATGTCACTGTTGATAATGTTTATTTCGAAAATAATGGTGTTATCAGGTACAGAAGCGGTGATACCCAAACATTTGCCGCGGCGATTTCTTTCCGTGTATCACCGGACTATCTGGATGAAGATTTCTTTAATTCAATATCAACAATACAAACAGAAATGATTTGTATGAATGGTTTTCATATTATGGGAAGCACCGATGTTGAATTAACACTGCGTCAGCGTCGTGTGACGGCCGATGAAAAAGAAACATCGGCACTGGAACAGGTTGACGAAGCACAAAGTGCAATGGACGAAAATATTACAGGTAATCAAAGTTTGGTTAACTATTATCCATTGTTTATTTTATTTGGTGCGACAATTGATGAACTTAATAAATATATTGATGAATTCAAAAAAATATCCGCATCGTTTGGTGTATCGCCGATTGTTGAATCATTTGCGTCCAAGGTTTCATGGTTTGCACAAATTCCTGGATTCGATACTTTTCCGCGAAGTTTTAAATTATTATCAAAAACAGCGGCTGTTTGTATTCCAATGTCCAGCACCCCACGTGGTGTTGAAAATTCAGATTGGGGTCCGGGACCACTGGTTGTATTTCCAACGGCCCAGGGTACACCATATATGTTCCAATTTCATGTTTCCGACAAACCGGCGGCGGTTGGGCATACGCTTACCATTGGTCCAACGGGTGGTGGTAAAACAACATTATTTAGTTTCTTGATAGCGCAATCGTTACGTCATCCGAAATTAAAGGCATTTTTCTTTGATCGGAACAAAGGTGCTGAAATATTCACACTTTCTGTTGGTGGTAAATATATCACTATGCGTGGCAAGGAAAAAAATACCGACCCGATGGCAAAGTCATTTGAAACACGACTTAATCCGTTAAAAATGCCGGATACGGCGGAAAACAGGGCGTTTTTACGGCGTTGGTTCGCGATAGTTTCCGGTCAAAACGATGCAGGGTCCGCCGATGAAATTGCGCGCGCTGTATCGGTTAATTTTGATTATTTATCTGATAAAGATAGATTGTTGAAAAATTTATGGGAAAGTTGTTTTTCATCATCTGGGCAAATGCGCGCCGCACTTAAAAAGTGGGTTGATCCGTTGCAATATGGCGATATGTTTAACGAAGAAGCGGATACACTGGACCTGGGGGCGCGGCTTACCACGTTTGATTTTACAGAAATTTTACAGGATGAGGTTTTATCCCCCGCGGTTATTTCATACATTTTGCATCGTATAAATACAACAACCGTGTCCGGTGGAAATCCATCACTTATCATGATTGATGAAACAGCGCCTATGTTGGAAAATAAAATGTTCCGTGATAATTTTATTGCGGGTCTGCAAGAAGGGCGCAAAAATCGTCAGGCGTATATGGTTGCGTTCCAACGCGCAAATGTGTTGGATAAACTTGGGATAGGCGATGTTGTTCGTGGCCAGGCACAAACGGTGCTGTTCTTCCGTAATCCGGCGGCGGACGCGGCGGACTATGCACACTGGAATTTAAATCCATTGGAAATGGCATTTATCCAGGGCAAGGCGTATCCGAACCTTAAACGCGCGGTATTGTTATCACGACCAGTTAATGGTGAATCTGTTATATTAAATACCGAACTTGGTGGTTTAGGTAATTTATTAAGATTATTTGAATCGGGTCGTCCGTCTGTACTGTTGGCGGAAGAATTGTACAAAATGTACGGAACAAATTTTGTGTCTGAATATCTTAAAAAACAGTCCGGCGGTAATGTTTAAAAATATTAGTTTTTTATCTGTTTTATTATGTATTTTTGGTTTTATTAATATCGCCAATGCAGGCGAATGTACCGTATACAAAATAAAACCAAAAATCGTAATTAATACACCAGATTGGACCAAAACCGTTGTTCAACCAAAAAAGTCAATGGATTTATTACATGGAAATGTTATTGCAACAATGGTTGATAATTATGATATCAATACAACAATAAATCCCATAGATAATGGTTTTTGTATTGCGCTTAAATCTGTTGATGCAACGATTGGATATAATGATTTTTTGGTTCAGGTTGATATAAGACATAATCCAAAAACATGTTCGTATAATGCTATTGTAAACCATGAAAATAAACATATAGACGCATATTTATCCGTGATTGACGATAATAAAACAGAAATGTACAATGCAATATATTCGGCGGCGGATTCAATTATGCCGGTTTTTGTAAGAAATAAATCCGATATAGATGCGGCGGTTGAAAAAATTAACAATGAATTACAATCACATCCCGATATAGTTTTAACTATGCAAAAAATTCATGCCGACGAGGAAATAAGAAACAAATCTGTTGATCAAGCCGAAGATTATTCAGAATTAAAAAAATGCCTCTTGTAATAATTTGACAATTTTATTATTTAGTGTTGTATTTTGCTATTTTTTTTACTACTATTCGCCTGAATCAATAACAATGGTGGTAAAAAATGAATTTTATAAAAACAGATTTACCCGGTGTAATTATCGTTGAACCAAAAATATTCAAAGACGATAGGGGATATTTTTTCGAAAGTTATAACAAGGCTGAATTTGCTCTGCACGGTATGGGATATAATTTTGTCCAGGATAATCAATCAATGTCGTCATACGGTGTTGTACGCGGTCTGCATTGTCAGTTGGGTGAACATGCCCAGGCAAAATTAGTTCGTTGTTTGTATGGTACTGTGTTGGATGTTGCGGTTGATTTTCGTAAAAATTCACCAACATTTGGAAAATATATTGCGGTTGAATTATCCGATGAAAATAAAAAGCAATTATTCATACCACGCGGATTTTTACACGGTTTTTCGGTATTGTCGCCGACGGCTGTATTTGCATATAAGTGCGATAACTTTTATTGCAAAGAATCTGAATTTGGTATTCGCTATGATGATCCGGATATTAATGTTAATTGGCAGATTCCAGCAGATAAAATCATAACAAGTGAAAAAGATAAATTAGCCAAAAGGTTACACGATGTATTTAATAACGGGCGCTAATGGGCAACTGGGTACAGAATTATCAAAAAGATTACCTGATGCAATTCGTACCGATGTTAATGAATTAGATATAACCAATGAATTGGCTGTGCGGCGTTTTGTTGTATTAAACAAAATTGATACAATCATAAATTGTGCCGCATATACCGCCGTTGACCGCGCCGAAGATGATATTGAAAAGGCAACAAAAATAAATGTCGATGGACCGCGTAATCTGGCGCGCAGTGGTGCAAAAATTATTCATATTTCCACAGATTATGTTTTTGATGGTATGAATTATAAACCATATACGCCGAATGATATACCAAACCCTATATCGGTATACGGTAAAACGAAACTGGCGGGTGAAAGGGCTGTTTTGGAAAATGCGTATGTGGCGACAATTATTCGTACGGCGTGGCTTTATTCGCCATATGGAAACAATTTTGTAAAAACGATGCGCAGATTGGGATCTGAAAAAAAATCGATAAATGTTGTTACTGACCAAATTGGAACACCGACATATGCCGGCGATTTAGCGGCGGCAATTGTTCAAATTTTACCACAAATAAATATGGATAATCGTGGTATTTATCATTTTACAAACAGCGGTGTTTGTTCATGGTATGATTTTGCAAATGAAATAATGAATATGTCCGGGTTAAAATGTGTTGTGAATCCGATAAGTTCGGCGGAATATCCAACGCGCGCAAAGCGTCCATATTACAGCGTCCTGGATAAATCAAAAATACAAAAAACATTTGGTATCGAAATAGATCACTGGAAAAAGGGGTTAGCAAAGTGCATAAAAGAATTAGATGCACAAAAAACAAAATAAAAACCGGCACATGCCGGTTTTTTTTATCTCTGATTATCCGGGTTCTTTTTATCGTCGTGAATGTATTTTACAAAATCGCCTATGTTTTGACCGGTGGACGAAAGTATTTTTGCAATACTGGATGTTGACGGCCAACGCGGTTGACCAAATTTAGACCAACGTTTACTGCGATTAAATGTTGTTGGGTCCAAACCGCTGGATCGTGCAAGTCCCGAACAAGACATACCGTTCGCATCCGCAAATTTTTCAATTGCCGCCCAAATTTGATCATGTGTCATTTATTCCCCCTTTGTATAATTCAATTTTGTGGCGACGGGCGGATGTTTTCAATAGGGGGTATATCCTAGGGAAATATAGAAATTTTATTTACTTCTTATAATTATATGATTGTAATATTTTTCCTGGAAATCTGTAACTTTATCAATGGTCTTATCATCGATATTTTTTCCGGGTTCAACGACGATTAATTTGTCGTCGTCATCATTTGTCCTGTGAATTATGGCACAGCAAACACCTGTAAATTCGTTTAATGGAACATTTGGGCCAATAACATACGCGTCCAATTCCTCGCCATCACCGGAAATAGTATTTGGTATAAAACCATAATTAATGGGATATATAAAATCCCGCGTAGGGTGATGCGCCCCAATCGGCCGATCCATTTTAACAGTAACAATTTTATTTAAAAAATCTGTGGAATTAACACGTGTTTTCATAGGTGATACCTTTTGTTGGAAATATTATAGCATAAAAAGATTTTAAAGAGGTGAAAAATATTTGCGGGGACTATCAAATAATAGGTATAAGTTGAAAGATAAATTATGGTTAATATAACATTGTTTTGTTAATGAATAGGGCGTAATAGCGGTGTTTAAAAAAGTAAAGAGAAAAAAATAAACAAAATTTATTTTTTGTATCAAAAAATTGTTTGCATAGAATCGGAAAAATAGTTACATTCAAAAATAAGAAAGCCCCAAAGGGCTTTCGAAACTAGCAAAGTAAGTTTGCTAACTAGACATTAATAAGCTTACTTTGCTCCGATTCACTTGTCAAATGAAAATTTGACTAATAAAAGGAGTAAAACCATGGCAAAAAAAGCTAATGGTATTCGTACTTCAAAAAGTGTCGCCTCTAAAGCATCAAAGCTTTTAAGAGATAAGCGTACTTCTGTGAAGACGAAATCTGTTGCTGCGGCTGGCTTATGCAATCGTGGTAAATAATAAAAAACCGGTCACAAGACCGGTTTTTATTAGTTGTGTTTACGTAGGAAAAAATGATAAAATAGCAAATAAAATGGAGTTTTTCTGATGTATATAAAAGTATTATTATTTACTTTAGGTTTGTTTTTGTCTGCTTGTAGCCATGATGTAATATATCATAGATATCGGTTTGAAACGGTAGATGATGTATATGTATGTGTTGATAATCAAACACCAGGGGAATACAATTCATTAACAGGTGAATTGGTAGAAAAAGAATCTTTTGTTGTTGAAAAAGTCGTAATGAATTCATACGATCATTGTATTTCACAATTACCGTATCCATTAAATTTAGTTGAGAAAAAAAAGGATGGTATAACAATTTGTTATGACAAAAACAACAAGGTAGAACTGCCAGTTCTTTATTGTCAAAAAGACCATAATGTTATCGTTAATGTAGATAATAATATAAACATGACGCAAACAACAAATGTTTCACAAAAAAGTATAATGAGAAACACAATGTATTTTTAGTGTTTTATTAATTAAAAAAAGCTAAAAATTTGCGGGGGATGAGTTTGGCGCGGATAGAATCCGCGCCGCAACTGCGCTCGTCAACCTTTGGTTGACCGCCATGCTTCCGCCTGGCTCTCGCTTGTGGTGAACCACCTTGCTTCGGTGATTCAACCATCGGAACAATTTAAATAAAAAACACACCGCGTTGGGTGTGTTTTTTATTTAACTGGTTGCGGGGGATGGATTTGAACCACCGACCTTCAGGTTATGAGCCTGACGAGCTACCGGACTGCTCTACCCCGCGATAGCGGTGTTTATTATATCTTAAATTGTCCGGGTGTCAAATGAAATATAGCATTTTTGATTGTCATCCCCGCGAAGGCGGGGATCCATAGTGAACAACAATGTTGTGAACGATGCCCCGCAGGGAATTAATAATAAAGTCGTGGCAAAGCCACGAACAATTCATATATTGTCTGCGACGCATTGGATCCCCGCCTTCGCGGGGATGACGAATATAACCCGTAACACCCTTGCATATTGTATTTTTTATTGCTAATATTCGGGTATGGCAGAAAAGAAAAGTTTATTCAGACGCGCATGGAAAGGTTTTTGGGATTTTGTCCTGGGGCTGGCCATCATTCAATGGATTGTTGCGATTATTATCGCAACGCCAATTTGGTTAATATACCTGACATCGCGCATTAAGATTACGAATTACGCGACTTTTAAAAAGTATCGCCGCAAACCGGCAATTTTCGTGTTTTGGCATGGACGCAGTATGATGCTGTCGCCGATTATCGCGGTTGGGCGTATGCGTGCCTATGCCGTGGCCAGCAAGCATCACGATGGTCGCATTATGGCGAAATTACAGCGCTTGTTCGGGTTGCGTTCAATATATGGGTCAACGGGCCGTGGCGGAATGGATGTTTTACGTGGTGGGCTGCGTGTGTTAATGGACGGGCGCTATTCAATGTGTATTTCGCCCGACGGACCGGGGGGGCCGTCGTTGCGTGTCCAAGACGGCGCAATGTACTTTGCAAAAATGACCGGCGCACCGATTATTCCGGTGTGCTATTCCGCATCGCGCGCAACATTTGTGAACAGATGGGATCGATATATGTTGGCCAAGCCTTTTTCGCGCATAAATTGCATTGTTGGGGAACCGGTCTTTGTGCCACGGCGTGCAACGGATGCGGAATTTGAATCTATACGTGCGGAACTGGAAAAATATATGGTTGATACTGTGCATAAAATGGACGGCGAATTTAATCATATGATGGTTGAACAAGATTTAACCGCCAGTGAATTTAAACGCAAAATGCGTGCGGAACGCGCCGCGCGCAAAAATAAAAAATAGGGGGGATTGGATGAAAACACCATGGTGGTTTATGCATAAAACACCATTGGCAATAATTTTATTGCCTGTGTCGTGGTTTTATTATTTTATATCGCGGGTGGTGTATTGGTTTCGGGGGTGGCATCCGTATAAATCGCGCCGGCCGGTGATTTGTGTTGGAAACATCCTTGCGGGTGGGGTTGGTAAAACACCTGTTGTGCGCGCAATTGCAACATACCTGGATGCGCCGGTCGTTATGCGCGGGTATAAAAAAAGCGCGGAAACGGGCAACATAGGGGACGAGGCAACAATGTTGTCGCGTGCGGGTTTAATTGTTCATACCGGCGACAGAAAAAGTAATGTTATGTTGCTGGATAAACAGAAAAAACAAACTTCGCCAATCGTTATGGATGACGGGCTGCAAAATCCAACGGTTAAAAAAGATATATCTTTGTTAGTATTTGATGAATCAATTGGTTATGGAAACGGGTTTTTATTACCGGCGGGTCCGTTGCGCGAACCTAAAAGTCATGCTGCAAACGCAGATGCGATTATAATCATTCAATCAAAAACACCACGTAAGAATTTTAATGTTCCGTCAAGTATTCCGGTATTTTGTGCAAAAACACAGACCGTGTCGCCATATAATGAAAATGAAAAGGTGATTGCGTTTTCTGGTATCGGTTATCCAAAGAAATTTTTCAGATGTTTATCTGGTGTTGTTGCAACGCGTGCATTTCCCGACCATTACCAATATACAGACCAAGATATAGAAAAATTAATCGAGTTGGCTGAAAGCAAGGGTGCAAAATTAATTACAACCGAAAAGGACTGGGTGCGGTTACCGAAAAAGTATCAAGATAAAATAAAGTATGCGGGCTTGGACGTGGACATTGATAATCGTTTTTGGAATTGGCTGGGGGAAAAACTAAAATGACAACATTGTTGAAAAACATTCATTTAACAGGCAAGGGAATTCATTCCGGGTTGCCCGTGGACATTATTATCAAGCCATCAAAAAAGCCGGGAATATTTTTCCGGCGCATTGATATTGACGGTAAAAAATTAATTGCCGCAAAATATGATAATGTGGGTGAAACTAAAATGCGCAACACCACAATTGGTGATCCACACGGCGCACATGTCCAAACAATTGAACATTTGATGGCGGCGCTGTTTATATCGGGTGTGGATAGTGCAATTATCGATATAAACGGGGCGGAAACCCCAATTATGGACGGCAGTGCGAATTTGTTTATCAAAGAAATAACCAAAGCAGGTACCACCAAAGGCGAATTAAAGAAAATAATAGTTAAAAAACAGGTTGTTGCATATACGCGTGAAATCCGCCGGACATTACCGTTATCAATGCGTATAAAATTGTGGATCATGGATAAATTGGCACACAGAAAAAGCGATGGTTTTGTGAAACTATCGCCAAATGATGGAAAAAGTCTGGAAATTACCGCGACATTGATTTATCCGGAAAAAATTATTGGTGCCCAGACATATAATTATACTTTTGACGGAACAAAAAAGTCGCGCGATACATTTATAAAACAAATCGCGCGCGCGCGGACATTTGGAAAATATTCCGAATGGGAATACCTTAAAAAGCACGGCATGGGGCGTGGTGCGGACGAAACAAATGTAATTGCGCTTAATAATGATGGCGATGGAACACTTAATAAATTAATGTGGCCGGATGAATTTGTGCGCCACAAGATTATAGATGCGGTTGGCGATATGGCGACAAGTGGCGGTATGATTTGTGGAAAACTGGAATCGTACAAGGGCAGTCATGCATTAAATAACCTTGTCCTTAAAAAATTGTTCAGTGATGCGGAAAATTATGATATAATTGTTGAAAAATAGGAAAGAGGGAAAAATGAAAAAATTTGTTGCTTTTTTGGCTGTGATTATGTTGGCGGCATGTGGTGGTATGATTAAAAATGAACACGGCAGCGAAAGTATAACACAGTTAGAAGGTGAACCAATCGGGTGCACTTTTTTGTATAAGTTAGAATCCGAAGTGTCGGTATACGATGCCGAAGATGCACGTCGTTATATGGAAAACCGTATAGCGGACCAGGCGCGTCCGGGTAACGCATATTGGATTGTGGCACAACGCACACGTCCGAATAAGTGGGTTATTTTTGGGCCGGAACGCGCGTTTGTATTGGTTGCCAATGTTTATGATTGTCCGCATCCGGGATCTGTACGTACCGCGCGTGATGGTGGTGCGGCGACCGTGTCAATAATGCCGGACGAAATCCCGAGTGATTATCCATATGGGTATGAGGTTGGCGAGTGTACAACCGTGTATGGACCATGTGGTATGTAGTTAAGTCTACCCCGTCAAAAAAATGACGGGGATTTTTATTCTGTGTTTGCCAAAGGGAACCTTTTTATGTTATAATTGCACAAAGGTAGAGAGAAAATTGGCAAATCAAACAATATCTGTTCACAGAAGAAAGTATGCCGTGGGCCTTTTTTGGCAACCGGTTGCGCCCGGAAATAGTGGGCGTGCGGCCGCACGTCGTTTAGCGCGGTCGATTGACGGACACTACAGTTTATATGTCGAATATAAACAAATGGTTGGATTGTCTGTGCGGCGAACCGGACAAAAAACCGGTATGCCATCTGCCGCCGCAGAAATATGTGAAGCCATGTCGGAACATTCGTCTTTCTTGGCGGTGTTTGCAGTTGAAAGCGGCTTTTATATGGTCGTTGTCCGTAACGGTATAATTTTAATTGATAGGATTTTTGACAAAGAAAGTGATGCCCGTGCGGAATATACACGGTTGGCACAAATGCCGGATTGGGGTGCCTTTATTGCGCCGTCTAAGTGGGGAATGCCGCGCGCCGTTGAACATGATATAAACGATGTTATAACCGGGCATTCGCATACAGTGTTGCGTTCTATAAGTTTAACAAAATCGATAATTTGGTCGGTATTACTGGTTGTTTTGTTTGTATTGGTGCTTGCATTAATATATCGTGATCCGGTTGTTCGGTCTATTACCTATCGTTCGGATATAAAACAAATTAATCCAGAACAGGCCGAGGAATATCGTCGCCAGGTCGAAGAAAAAAATAAAGAACTGGATGAGCAATTCCAAATAGAAAAGAAGCCAGAGGTTAAGCCTATTGTACCACCATATAATTCTTTGCCCGATGTTGGTGCGCGGGCGGATTTGTGTTATCGTGCAATCGGATTTTTAATGCAACCAATTTCTGGATGGAACCAGGTTTCCGCCAAATGTGATGAAAATTATGCGACGGTTAATGTTCGCCGCACATATGGAACACTTGGTGATTTTTATGCGATTGCGACCGAATTAATGCCGGGTGCCTTTGTCCAGGAATTATCCGAGGATACATTAACAATTCGTGCAAAGTTACCAAAGTTAAATACATTTGCCGGTCATGATGAACGCATTTCGGACGATATTGTTCGTGATGTTACGACGGCATTTCAATCAATTGATACACCGGTTGATATACAAACGGTCGTTGATACGGTAAGTAACGGGGTTGAAACACAAAATTTTGATGTTGTCGAAGTGGCGGCATCATCTAAACTGACACCGATGCAATTTATGCATATTTTCGATAATTTCGACGGTGTTTATATGACGAACTGTAATTGGAACGCATCCAATCGCACATGGAACTATGAGGTGATAATCTATGCTAAATAAAATAAAAATGTTTGCATTGTGTATAATGATGACCGGCATATTTATGCCGATGACATCGTTTGCTGCCACGGAAGAAATTGTGGATATCGAAGAAATATCCGCAGACGCGGTCGAAAATTACCAGGTCGAAGGTAGTTTGTTCCAACAAATTACCGATTTAGAGCAGGAAAAGGTCCTTATGCAGTTGGAAAAAGAACGCGCACAGTTGGATTTAGACCTGGATCGGTTAGCGGCGGAAAAAATCAAATTACATATGGAAATAGACACCTTGTCTGGTCGTGCCGAAGCGCAACAGCAAGAATTGGAAACACAAATGGCGCGACTGGAAGCCGAAGCGGCACGTTTGGCGCGTGAAAAAGAATCTTTGGAAAATGCGACAGATGAGGTTGTAAATACAGCCAGTACAACAGCGACAAAATCCGTAACAACTTCGTCTGCAAAAAAAGTTTCCGAAGATGTTGAATCAAAAATTGGTGAACGATTTAAATTAGTTAATGTTATTGGCGCCGGTACACAATTGCAGGCAACAGTTGCAGATTTAACAACCGGTCAAAATAAGCGTATAGCCGTTGGCAAGGTTTTGGACGGTTGGAAGGTTAGATCAATATCTTTGGACGAAGGTGTCGTATTCGTCAAAGACGGCGAAACACAAACATTGAATGTTACAAATTCTTCTAAATAATACGGGCGATAATCGTTATGAGTACAGAAAAATATGACGATTTTGACAGTAATGTTGGAATGGAACAAAAACCATCAGTGCCGGTGGGTTTGGAAAATGCCGAAAACAAGGATATCATAGAATATCTTTTTTCAAACGGAAATCGGCTTTTGACGGCGACGGGTGGTGCGATGGAACTGTCCAAAGATATGCAAAGTTTAGTTGCATATTTTTCGGGTGGTGAAATTATCGTATCGCGCACACATCGTTTTGACGGGCGTGTTTTGGCGTTCATTGATTTATTGAAACGTAAATCGCATATTGTTCGTGAACCGTTCTATTCCGATTTGGGTTTGGTTTCCGGAATATACAAGGAATACGAGGGGCGATTAGGTGGTGGGGCGGTTATTCGTGGTGCGCGCGACTATGATAACCAAATGCAAAAGGACTTTGTCGATATTATTGCACGTGCCGCCGCGCAAAAGGTTTCTGATGTTCATATAGAGGTTGCCGACCAAACAACAATTTATTTCCGTATAGATGGCAGTATGCAGCCGGTGCTGGAATATAATTCGGCATGGGGTGAATCGTTTGTTCGTGCCGCGTTCGCATCCGCAGACATGTCAAATGCGAACTATGCGCAAAACGAATATCAATCCGCACAAAAAGATGGTCGAACACCGCTGCGCGGAACCAAGGATTTATATTTACCCGATGGTATTTTAAGTATTCGTATGCAATTTAATCCTATTGCATTCGGGTCGCGCTATGTTGTAATGCGTTTGTTATATGATAATCCAAATGCCGGAATTAAAACAGAACAGGAGTTTGGACCATATGAACAACGTTTGCTTATGCGTATGCGTTCGTTTCCAACAGGGTTGGTTATTGTTGCGGGTCCAACCAGTTCCGGTAAATCAACGACATTGGTTCGTAATATGTCAATGATGCTTAAAGAGCGCAATTACGAAATTAATATGATTACAGTGGAAAATCCTGTTGAACAAAAAATTTTTGGTGCACATCAAATGCCGGTGACGAATGCCATGGACGAAGACCAACGCGAAGAAGCATATACCGAGGCGTTGGCGGCTGCGTTACGTAGTGACCCCGATACATTAATGGTTGGGGAAATACGAACATTGGCGGCGGCAAAATTAACGGTGCGTGGTGCTTTATCGGGGCATAATGTTTGGACAACATTGCATGCTAATTCGGCAATGGCGGCGTTGACGCGTTTGTTGGATATGGGTGTTGAACCGTTTAAGTTAAAGGAAGAAACATTGATGCGTGGATTGATTTCTATGCGTCTGTTTAAAAAGGTTTGTCCACATTGTCGTGAACGGTTGGCGGATCATCCAGAAAATCCGGCATATCAACGTGTGTTGGATGCGTTTGGGGAAATAGGTCTGAACCAGGTGTTTATCCGTGGACCGGGCTGTGATGCGTGCAATGGTACCGGCACAATGGGTCGTATCAAGGCCGGTGAAGTTATCGTTACCAATAGTGAATTTTTATCACTGGCGTTGGCCGGTAAAACCGATGACGCTGTTAAATACTGGTTGGAAGAAATGGACGGTCGCACGTTAAAGGAAGCGGCGGCGGAATTAATGCTGATGGGCGTAATAAGCATTGATGAATTGGAACGTTGGGTTGGTTTACTTGACAGACCGGGGGCATATTAATGGAACGGCTTAATCAGTGGTATGCACGACTTATTTTTCGTCTTAATACGGAAAAGCGTATAGCGATATTGCGCAAATTGGCGTCGCTTTTGCGTAACGATTTTACATTGATGAATGCGCTGGGGCGTTTGGAAATGATCGAATCAAACAACGGGAAAAATCCAAACGAACCATTTGCAATCGTTATGCGTCAATGGCAAAAAAACCTGGAACGGGGGTTAAGTTTTTCTGACACAACCCGTGGGTGGTTGCCGGACGAAGAAACATTATTGGTAACATCGGGTAATATTTCTAATTTAGTTACGGCGTTGGAAAACACTGTGCGTGTGGTCGAGGGCGAAGGTCGTATCCGTCGCGCCGTACGTAACGCGGTTGCATACCCACTGTTTTTGTTGGTGTTAACATTTGGTATTATTGTTATGGTTGGACTTTACCTGGTCCCGCCGTTAATCGAGGTTGCCGGTTCCAACATTATTTGGCGTGGGGCGGCACGTGGATTGATTGCTTTGTCCGATTTTACGGTCGAATATTGGTATGTTTTTGCGGTTGTGTTTTTGGGGCTTATTTTTGTCGTGTGGTTATCGCTGGATAATTGGTCGGGGCGTCTGCGTGCCACATTTGATAAATTACCACCATGGAATATTTATAAAATACATATATCGGTTGGTTGGTTGATGTCGTTGTCATCGATGATAAGTGCCGGTATCACTATGCCTGATGCTATTCGTATGTTGGCGGATAATGCGCCACGGTATTTACGCAACATTTTGGAAGAAACATTACACTATATCGCCAATGGTGATAATTTGGGCGTTGCGTTGTCACGAACGGGGCGTGATTTTCCGAACAAGGAAATAATTGGCGATTTGATGATATATGCCGATATGGTCGATTTTGATAAAAATATAACGTCAATCGCAAATGATTATTTGGATGATTCTGTGCGGAAAATGGAATCTTTGTCCAATGTGTTAAACGGTATTGGTATCATGTTGGTGTCCGCAATTATCGCGTGGGTGGTTTTGGGTACATTCCAGATGCAGGATCAAATTACGGCGGCATTAAGTTAGAGTGCAGAGACCAGAGTTCAGAGTGCAGTTAAAAGCGTGCCGACAATATTTTGTCGGCACTATTTTATTATATCTGAACTCTGTACTCTGAAAACTGCACACTAAAAAAGCCGGCATTTGCCGGCCTTTTTATACCATAAATGGCAGGTTTTCCAACGTACCCTCGGCCACACGGACATTTACGTCAACCATCATAAAGATTGAATCCGGGGTTTTTGGAATATCGCCGGAGAAGATGTCTGTGCCCAGCAAGTGCGATGTGTTAACCGAAATTTTAGTTATCAAATGGTCGTCGTCCAGCAATGTATAAATCGGACCAATATCACGTGGGGTATTGTCGCCGATTTCATGTTCGTTTTGCGGACAGCGCAGGCCGTCAAACAACGTTTTGATTCGGTTATCAATATCGGAACGCGAAACACCGACAATTTCCGGGTGCAGCATTTGAATTTCTAATTCCGCCAATAATTTAAGGTTTGGCGTAATAATGGGATTCCAGTCGATTCCGCCAATATGACGCGTGGTAATCGGGCTTTTTGTCGGATTTGGCATCATATATTGGGTCAAATTGTTCCACGGACTGTGTTCCAGCAATTTTTTTAATTGCGGGTGGAACTGCATCCGAATGTCGGATATATGCTGGGCGCGTTTTTTTGGATTTACCAAAATATCGCCAAAATAGAGCAATTTAAACTTCATTTTTCAATTCCTTTGGCTTTTTTTGCCTCTAATCTCTGCTGAATTTCAATTTCTTTTAATAATATTGAATGAAACGCCGGGTGTATCTGGTATTGAGAAGATGTGCCATTATGGGTAGAGTGTTTCCTTACCACGACCGGTGTTAAATTGCCGGATTTTGTTTTAGCCAAGGTATTCTTTTTATATAATACAGATGCCGCCAGCGAGACTAACTTACTGGGAATATTGTATTTTTTTGAAAATTTACTTGGTGTCAAAAAATCTGCTTTTGTAAATATTTCTTTTTTTGTTTCTGTCATTTTTTACCCCTTTTTTCTTGAAAATTATACCATAAATTGCTATGTTTTACACGTTAAAAAAGAAAGGATTTTAAATATGGCAGTGACAAATGAATATACCGGTGATTCTATTAAGGTATTAAAGGGGCTAGAGGCGGTTAAAAAGCGCCCTGGAATGTATATTGGTGACGTAGGCGAGGGCGGATCCGGTCTGCACCACATGATTTACGAAGTTGTTAATAATTCTATCGACGAAGCGATGGCGGGTTATGCCGATACGGTCTATGTTTCGTTAAATGCGGACGGGTCGGCGACAATTCGCGATAATGGTCGTGGTATGCCGTTTGATATTAACCATGAAACGGGGCGGTCTGCGCTGGAATTGATTATGTGTGAATTGCACGCCGGTGGTAAATTTGATAACGAGGGTAACGGCGCCTACAAGGTTTCCGGTGGGTTGCACGGGGTTGGTGTTTCGGTTGTGAATGCGTTGTCAACTTGGTTAGAGGTGCGCGTATGGCGTGGCGATCAAGAGGCAATAATGACCTTTGCCGATGGTGTGCCGACGGCTGATTTAAAAATTATTGAAAATAAAACGCATCATGAACACGGAACCGAGGTTACGTTTAAGCCGTCCGCCGAAACATTTACCGGCACAGAATTCAGTTTTGATGTTATGGAAACATGGTTGCGTGAACAATCGTACCTGAACGCTAATGTAAAGATTGTTTTGGAAGATCTGCGTGGTGCGGAAAAGAAAGAACGCGAATTCCACAGCGTTGACGGGTTAAAGGGGTTTGCGAATTATTTGGATAAATCCAAGGAATTGTTGAATCGTGACCCAATCCAAATGATAAAGCAGATCGAAGATACATATATCGAGATTGTTTTACAATGGACGACGGCATATACGGAAACATCGTTATGCTTTACAAATAATATTCCGAACCGCGATGGTGGAACGCACCTGGCCGGGTTCCGTGCGGGTTTAACACGTGCGATTAACAAATATATTTCCGAACACAGTAACAAGAAAGATATTGCATTAACCGGTGAAGATTTCCGCGAGGGTTTAACCAGTATCGTCAGTGTCAAGGTTCCGGATCCCAAGTTTGGTTCCCAGACCAAGGATAAATTGGTGTCAAGTGAGGTTCGACCATTGGTTGAAAACACAGTGTCGGAATTGCTGTATGAATATTTGGAAGAAAATCCGGCAACTGCGAAATTGATAATTGATAAGATTATCGAGGCCGCCACTGCGCGTGAGGCGGCGCGTAAAGCCCGCGAGTTGTCGCGTAAAAAGACCGGACCAGAATTGGGTGGTTTGCCGGGTAAATTGGCAAACTGTTCCGAAAAAGATCCAGCAAAATGCGAGCTGTTTATTGTTGAGGGTGATTCAGCTGGTGGTACAGCAAAGCAGGGGCGCGACAGAAAGACCCAGGCGATTTTGCCACTGCGTGGTAAGATTTTGAACGTTGAACGTGTGCGCTTTGATAAAATGTTGGGTTCGGATACTATTGGCGCGTTGATCACAACAATGGGTACCGGTATTGGCAAAGATGAATTTGATATTGAAAAAATGCGCTATCATAAAATTATCATCATGACCGATGCCGATGTCGACGGTCAACATATTCAGACGTTACTTATGACGTTCTTCTATCGTCATATGCCCGAGGCAATCGAACGCGGATACATCTATGTTGCTAAACCTCCGCTTTATGGCGTAACGCGGGGCAAACAGCAGATTTATCTGCAAAACGATGCCGAAATGAATAATTATTTACTGGATCAGTTATCGACCGATGGTGTTATTGAAACGGCGGATGGTGTTGCGGTGTCGGGTGCTGACTTGAAACGTTTGTTGGGATTGGTGTTTAATATGAAAACCACATTACAGGCGTTAAATCACATTATGCCGTTGCGATTTATCGAAGCGTTGGCACTGAACAAAGTGTTGGAAGAAGAATCGCCAGAAAATTTGGCGGCGGCGGAAAAAATGCTGGATGCCGAGGAATTAGAATTTGAACGCGGTTGGCATATTTCATCAGATTTAACCGGTATCACAATTACACGCACATTGCGCAGCGTAACGGAAACACATTTCTTGCCGCGTGAAAAATTAAACGGGGCAGAAATTCGTGCATGGCACCGTATGGACGGACACGATGAATTAATAGAAACATTCAGCAAACCGACAACATTGCGTGTAAAAAATAAATCACAAAAAATCTGGGGTGCGTTTGCGTTACTGGATACCGCAATAGAATATGCGAAAAATGGTTTGAAGATTCAGCGGTACAAAGGGTTGGGTGAAATGAATGCGGAACAGTTGTGGGAAACTACAATGGATCCGAATCATCGTTCGTTGTTCCAGGTTAAAATCGCCGATGCGTCCCAGGCGGACGAGGTCGTGTCCATGTTAATGGGCGATATTGTTGAACCGCGTCGTGACTTTATCGTCGAAAATGCGCTGGATGCAAATCTGGACGTGTAATGTTTAATAAAGATTGGTTCTTGAATCTTGAAAACGAAATCCGTAATTTGGGCGCCGATTCCGACGCCCAAAGTTTTGATGAAATTCGGGAAAACCTGTCGCACCCCAAAAAACTTTCACCGACCGAATTTGCCGATATGTGTAACTATGTGATTTTGGCGGGTGGCTTTTCACAAAAAACAGCAAAAAAAATACATACACAAATAACAGATTGTTTACATAAAAACGGTGCGAATTTTGACGAACTTTTTGCAATGTTTCATAATAAAAATAAAATAAATGCAGTGTGCGAAATTTGGAACAACAAAAACGCGCTATGTGCCGGATATTATGGCATAGATGATTTAGATGAAAAAATTAAATACCTGTCACAATTGCCACATATTGGTAAAATTACCGCAAATCATTTGGCGCGAAATCTGGGTGAAAATGTTGTAAAGTATGATATTTGGATTCAGAGATTAGGTGTCGCATACGCGACCCAGAGTTCAGAGTGCAGAGTGCAGAGTTCAGATATTGATAACGGCAAATTAAACCCGGAAATTAAACGGTCGTGTGATGAAATGTTTGCGCATTTGTCGCGCGTGACCGGTTTGCCGATTGGTTATATAGATGTTGTGTTGTGGAAGGGCGCACAGTTGGGGTTGATATTTAATTCCCCTTCGCTGGCGAAGGGGTCCGGTGTTTAACACCTGGGGGTAGTGGAATATAAAACTACCCTGTCTGCGCCGATGGCGCATCCACCCCTTCTTGGAAAGAAGGGGATTTAAGAGAAACGGGGGCGAAAAGATGGACGTAAAAATTGAACAATCTTGGAAAGATGCGTTGAACGCGGAATTTGATAAAGATTACTTTATAAAATTAACTGACTTTGTGCGCGGCGAATATAAATCCGGCAAACAGATTTATCCCGAACCCAAAAATATATTTAATGCGTTCAATTTGTGTCCGTTGTCCGATGTTCGGGTTGTGATTATCGGCCAGGATCCATACCATGAACCCGGCCAGGCGCACGGGCTGTGTTTTTCCGTCCTGCCGCCGACACCAATACCGCCGTCGTTGCAAAATATTTATAAAGAAATCGAAAGTGACCTGGGGCGACCATCATCAACACATGGTGATTTGACGTATTGGGCAGAGCAGGGTGTTTTATTACTAAATGCGACATTGACCGTTCGCGCACACGCAGCGGCATCGCATGCGGGTATGGGATGGGAACAGTTTACCGATGCGGTAATTCGTGAATGCGCAAAGCGGGAAAATATCGTATATATGCTGTGGGGGTCGTATGCCCAGCGCAAGGCACAAATAGTTGACCCGACAAAAAATCTGATTTTAAAAAGTGTGCATCCGTCGCCATTATCGGCATATCATGGGTTTTTTGGAAATCACCATTTTTCACGTGCCAATGAATACCTGGTCGCGCACGGTAAAGAACCAATTGATTGGTAAATGTCCTAGAAATTACGACTTACGCCCAGGCCGAAAAACGCATAGGAATGATTTTCTTGGGCGGTGTTTGCGTTGGAAAAATGCTGGGCATATACTTCGATACCCCATTTTTCATTTATGCGATATCCATAAAGCAATTTGAATTGAAACAGCAACTTGGCACCAAGGCGTTCATTTTGTTGTGCCTGTAACCCCACGCCGGCACCCAATCCGGCATACCAATTATCACCATATAATAGTGCGACATCACCAGATGCCAGCACAAGTGGAATTGTAAAATCGCGCCAATTCCAGCCATATTTTTTACCCAACCCCAATGTTTCGGCTATATTCAGCGATTGTCGTGCGGGTAAGCGGAAAAATGTTGCGGGTTGTGAATATTGGGCCTGGAAAATATAAAACGGAACAATGTGATACGGTAATGGGACAATGTATCCGTTGTCAAAACCCTGGCCAAAATAAAAGGCAACCTGGTTTTCTGCATCACCCATAAACGGGTTTGTGTCCGCATTTGCGCCACATACAAACAATAATGACAAAAGTATAGCAAGCCTTTTCATAACATTTAATGGTATCATTTTTGCGGGCTTTATGCAAAGGGATTTATTGAAATATCCTTGCAATCGAAAAAATGTCTGTTATAATCTCGTGGCATTGGCGGGATAGCTCAGCTGGTTAGAGCAGTGGAATCATAATCCACGTGTCGGGGGTTCAAGTCCCTCTCCCGCTACCAAAATTAAAATCGGGTTTATCCCGATTTTTATTTTGGTATAAAGCGGGCGGGACGCAGAACCACCGAGAAAGGGGGTTCAAACAAGTAAATAGGCGGACGGGGACGCCGGTCGCAAAGCGAATTTACGCAGTTGCGGCGAAGCCGAATTCCCTCTCCCGCTACCAAAAATTAAATCGGCCTTGTGCCGATTTCATTTTTGGTATTTGTGATAATGGGACGCAGAAGCCCTGAACTTTGGTTGCTTTTCCCTAGGCTCAAATACATATTGATTTTTCGGCGATGGTTTAATATGATGAACTTGCTTGATTATACATATAAAGGAAAAGATAAAATGGCCGAAAACAAAAAGTTGAGTATGGAAGAAATGATCGCCCAGGTTGATGCAGCAAAAAAGGCGAATCCGTTGGACTTGTCGTCCGACCAGGATTTGTCGATTGCTTTGATGAACCTGATTTCATTGGAAGAACATTTCTTTTTCAGTGGTGCAAAAACGCAAAAACCTGGATTTTATGATTTATTGAATACTACCCGCGAAATGCGCAAAGAATTGATGATGCGTATTGTCGATAAATCCGGCACCGATGGCAGCGAAGTTTGGTGCATTTCCAAACATTTGTTGGCGGCATCAATGCGTTTGATGGAGGTCGGAACCAAGGCGTTGGGTGCCGGCAAGAAAGAAGATGCCGAAGATTTGTTTGCGAAAGCCTATGATTTATATTCGCTGTTTTGGGGTTTGAATATGCACCTGATTGACCTGGGCGGTGTTCATGAACAGATTCCGGAGTTCTATGAAGCGGTTATTGTAAAAAAAGATACCGATAAAAAAGATGAAAAAAAGCCGGTAAAGGCCGGGACGGAAAAAACCGGAAAATCAGATGAATCGGCGGTAAAACGCCTGGGTAAATGGGTCAAAAACAAAGTTAATTGTTGTATAGAGTAAAAAACACCGGCGATTGCCGGTTTTTTATTTGACTTGGGTAACAGTTGTGTAAAAATCTAATTATGAGAATTGATGTTGCGCTGGTAAATCTTGGGCTGTTTGAATCACGGACACGCGCGGCGAACGCTGTGCGGGGTGGGGCGGTGTTTTATGGCGATACCGTCGTTACTAAACCCAGTTTTGATGCTGAAAATACCGATTTAATTTCTGTGCGGGGGGCGGTTATGCCCTATGTTTCGCGGGGCGGGTTAAAATTAGAACATGCGCTGGACCATTTCCATATTGATATGACGGGACGCAATATGATTGACATTGGTTCGTCCACCGGCGGTTTTTCCGATGTTGCGCTGCGGCGTGGTGTCGCGCATATTGTCGCGGTGGATACCGGCACCGACCAAATGCATCAATCGTTGCGTGGTAACCCGAAAATAGAGTTGCATGAACAGACCGATTTTCGGCATATAGACGATTCTGTTATTGCGGACGTGGATATTGCGACAATTGATGTGTCGTTTATTTCGGTGACCAAGATTTTGAATAAACTGGTGACTTTGCCGCGGTTGCGGGATGTCGTATGCCTGATAAAGCCACAATTTGAATGTGGGCCCGAAATATCGGCGCGGTTTCGTGGGGTAATTCGGGACGAAGCGGTGCGAGCCACAGCGGTGGAAAATGTCGTGGCGGCATTTCGTGAGCATGGGTTTGAATGTCGTGGCGTAACCCAATCGCCAATTGAGGGCGGATCGGGGAATATAGAATTTTTGGCACATTTTGTAAAATAACTACCCCGTCCGCTACGCGTCCACCCCTTCGCACAGCAAAGGGGAATAACCGCTTGATTATTTGAAAATCGGTGGTTATAATAGGCGGGCGTTGCCCTAATAGTCTAGTGGTAAAACACGTCCTTGGTAAGGACGAGTCGCAAGTCCGATTCTTGCTTAGGGCACCACACTTCGCGTCTGCGACGCTTCGTGTGGCAAGCCACACAAGTGGAGAAGGTATGCGAAGTAGTGTCGCCCGAAGCCTTGAGGGCGAAGGGGGACAGAGAGTGTTTTACGTGTATTTAATAAAAAGTATTTCGTGTCCAGGACAAAGGTATGTTGGTGTGACCAACGATTTAAAGCACAGACTAGAAGAACATAATGCAGGTCGTTCATTACACACATCAAAATACAAGCCTTGGAAACTGGTAAATTATATTGCTTTTTCTACTAAATGTGCTGCGGTAGAATTTGAACAATATTTAAAATCTGGTTCTGGTCAGGCTTTTTCAAATAGGCATTTTTGGAAATAATTTTTGATTTTTATTTTCTAAATTGCAAAGTAAACATATGAAAGCAATATTTGTTGAATCTTCTGATGGATACTTGGCGCGGGGGTCGAATGACGATATGATGTGGACGCCGGCGCTGGATAAAAAAGTTTTCAAACTATTATCTTATTCGTTGGGCGGTGTGTGCGTTTGTTCGCGGCATACATATAATTTATTGCCCGATGCAATGCGGAACGATAAAAACCGAAAATTTATTGTTGCCGGAAAAAGCGGCATTAATTCGTTGGAAAACCTTAATAAAAAACATCCAAACGCTGTTTTAATTGGTGGACCGCGATTTTTGACTGTGGCATATGGTGCCGGGGTTATTGATACTTTCATTATTACCACGGTAAATACGGTTATTAATGGCACGTCGGAATATAAAAACCCGTTTGAAAAGGTATTGGCAAACATAAAACCACAATGCGAAATAGGCTTTGATGAAATGGTCATTCGCGTCTACAAAAACAATGCCCGCGCGCGGTAATATAACTTGCAAAACGATTTTTTTGGGTATATTATGATAGCATTGTTTCAGGGCGCGGGATGTTGAAGTGTCTAACAATCACAGAGTTCCAGAACCCAATAAAAGTAATAAATGCGGGGTGGCACCGCGCAGAAATCTGCGCCCCTGCGGAATCTTAAAAAGGGTGCCAAAATCCAAACTGATTTTTGTGCCCGAAGTTTAAAAAGGGGTCAAAATGTTATCTTTGAAATCTAAATACAGAACGCATACTTGCGGGGAATTAACCGCAAAAAATGTTGGTGAAACCGTAACTTTATCGGGCTGGGTGCATCGTAAACGCGACCACGGGTCATTGTTGTTTGTCGATTTGCGTGATAATTATGGTATTACGCAAATTGTGTTTGATGGTGGCGACGAAGCATTGGAACGTGTGCGGCCGGAATCTGTGATTCAAATTACTGGTACGGTTGTTGCGCGTGATAAAACGCAAATTAATGATAAAATTACGACCGGTGAAATCGAAATTCAGGCGCAGTCGTGGAAGGTTTTAACCAGTTCCGATGTTTTACCGTTCCAGGTGTTCGGTGATGATGATACTGTTGCCGAGGATTTACGTTTAAAATATCGTTATATTGATTTACGACGTGAAAGCCTGCACAACAATATTTTGACACGTAATAAAATTATGAAATTCTTGCGTGACAAAATGTGGGATTTGGGTTTTTCAGAATTTCAGACACCTATTTTAACGGTTTCCAGTCCCGAGGGCGCGCGCGATTATATTGTTCCAAGCCGCTATCATCATGGTATGTTCTATGCATTGCCCCAGGCACCGCAGCAATTTAAACAATTAATTCAAATTTCTGGATTTGATCGCTATTTCCAAATTGCGCCTTGTTTCCGCGATGAAGATTTGCGTGCCGACAGATTGTTGGAATTTTATCAATTAGACCTGGAAATGTCTTTCGTTGATATGAAGGATATTCAGGCAGTTGGTAATGAAATTATGCCTGAAATGATAAAAACTTTTGTGCCGGATGCAATAATTGATCCGAATATACCACATATTCCGTTTGATGAAGCAATGTTGAAATACGGTTCGGATAAACCAGATTTGCGTAATCCGATTTTGATTTCGGATGTAACCGAAATATTCCGTGGTTCAGAATTTGGTATATTTGCAAATGCAATCGAAAACGGTGCGGTGGTTCGTGCAGTTCCGGCACCAAACACCGCCGACAAACCGCGTTCGTGGTTTGATAAGTTGGGCGAATATGCAACCAAGGAATTAGGATTGGGCGGATTAGGATACATTGTCTTTGCAGATGAAGCCAAAGGTCCGGTTGCAAAAAAGTTAGACGAGGCACGCATTGCAAAACTGCATGAAATTGCAGGCGATAATGCGTCACTGTTCTTTGTTTGTGACGAAGAAGAGGTTGCAGCCAAGGCCGCCGGAAAATTACGCAATAAACTGGGTGCGGACCTGGGGTTGATAAATCCACACGAATTCAAGTTCTGTTGGATAGAAGATTTTCCAATGTACGAATTGAATGAAGAAACAGGTGCTATCGATTTCGGACACAATCCGTTTAGTTTGCCAAAGGGCGAATTAGATGGCGACCCATTGAAAATCAAAGCGAATCAATTTGATATGGTGTTGAATGGGGCCGAAATTTGTAGTGGTGGTTTGCGTAACTATAACCCAGATACAATGGTCAAGGCTTTTGCAATTGCTGGTTATGGACCCGAAGTTGTAAAAGAAAAGTTCGGTGGAATGTATGCAGCATTCCAATATGGTGCGCCACCGCACGGTGGATGTGCATTCGGTATTGATCGTTTGGTATCAATTGTTTTGGGAACAACTAATCTGCGAGAAGTTGTGTTGTTCCCGACAAATCAGCGTGGTCAAGATTTGATGTTGGGTGCACCACGTGAAGTTACCGAACAACAATTACGTGAAGTCCATATTAAAATAAGGGACAAAAATTAATAAAAAAAGCCGGCATTTGCCGGCTTTTTTAATATTAAAATCTGTCGTGGGTATTTACGAATTCGCGCATATATGCCGGGTCAAATGTGCGCATTATTTCAGATAATGAATATGCGCGTTCACCACTGGGGGCGATTTCCAAATCAATTGGTGCCGGATCGGGCGATGTTCCACGTAGCACCAAATAAAGTTGTGCCGACAGTTTTCCATCGTTTATTTGCAATGCACCGGTCGCATCCGTATGTGGCATGGATAACGTAAATGGTTCTGTTGTTTCAAAATTACCGCGGTCATATTTACCGATAATGTGTAAAGACTTTAATCTTGTTTGACCATCGGTCAATGCGGTCGCCAAAGCCATTTCAGCGTTTAATATATTAATGCTGTTGGCAGAAGCAAAGAAATCATCTATGCCTAAACCAAAGATATAACCACCAGTAAATGTTAAATCCATTGTTCCGTTCAGGTTATATTCCAAATCATGTGCAATCATACCAGACGTTTTCATTTCTATATCGCCGGTAACATACGCGTCGGCCACATTAAGCGGCATCAAGTCGTTTAAGATTTTTCCATGTGTTTCAAAACGATTTAATTGTAACGATATGTCATAATTCGCCCCAGCGCGTTCTATGGTCGCAAGTATGTTTCCACGATAATCGTCTGATATGGAAAATACCTGGGTGTTTGGCTTTAATGAATATACAAAATTATTATATTCATCACCGCCCAATACCAATGTGTCCGCCGACAATGATATTTTTATATCAACATCAAACGGAAGCATTAACGGATGTATTGTTAAAAAAGATTTTTGTTCGAAATGATCCATATATTCCGATGATAAAAATGAATCAAGGTTTAATACATCTGTTTTTAATGTGATTTGTCCATTAACCATGGAACCCGTAAACACATGATTTGCAATATTGATTGTTAAATCGGATATCACATCGTTTTTATATTCGCCCGATATGGTATAAATGTTGTCACGCAATGATTGTAAATCAACATTTGGAAACCATACCTTGAAATTATTTCCATAGATATAGAAATAATCATTTTGAACCGCCATTTGCCATGTGCCGTCGTGTGGTTTGAATATCACCGCGCCGGATTCCCATTCAATATCACCAACGGCATCCGCCATAGATTTTGGTAAAAACGGTAATTTTGCGCCCAACCAATCAAGATTTTTGTTTTTAGCAAATGTAAATTCTGGACGTGTTTTGTCACCATCAATTGTTAATGTCCCCGCCGCATCGTTAAATGAAAAATTGACAACACCACGCCGGCCAAATTTTAATGCATTTTTGCGAACGGTTGTCATGTCCGGCATTTTAATTGGGGCGATCGCGGTAATATTAAATTCATCATCATTGACAGACAATGAACCATACATATTTCCGTGGGTATATTCGCTGCATTGCCATGCGTTTGGTGTGCCACTGAACAAACACATTGTGTTTTTGCCGTGCATAGGCATTGTTACCATGACATCATGTGCGCCATCTGCATCGATTGTTCCGCCGTTCAGAGCGACATCGTCCGCAATAATCGTTCCTATTTGTAATTTTTCATCGGTACCAATAGCATCAATTTTCACATGACTAAATGTTCGGTCAAGAAAACGAATATTGCCATAAAAATCCAGTTTAAGATTAACCCCACGTAAAACTTTATTGGGTTCGGTTAAAAACGAAAAATCAAAATTCATGTCATTGGCCTTTAAATCCAAATCACGGCGGCCATCGGGATACAGACGAATATTCCCCGACATATTATTGGCGTTTATATCTGTAAAATTAAATCCGACATTTCCATCCCATTCAAAGTTCATGGTTAAATCGACTGTTTCAGTTATTTTTGGTTCAGGAAATTCAAACCATTTATTCACATCGTCAGTTACCAGTGATATTTGTCCGCGGGCGGAACCGTCATCATATAATTGACCAACGATTTCCAGTTGATTGTTTTGATTACGAATAACAAATTCATCATTTTCAAATGTAACATCGTATTTATGTTGGTGGGTGCGTACGGTGCCGGTAAAACGACCATTTTCTAAATCGCCACGAATAATCTCATAATCATGATTGTGAAAACGAACGATCGAATTATAGAAAATGATTTTCGTTCTGAAATTAATGGCATCAAGATTTTTGACCGTTAAGTTTGCACCATAGAGCGAGATGGGGCCACTTAATTTTGTGTCACTTGGACTAAAAACACTTAATAATGGAACCGAAAATAGTGCAGAATGAATTGTACCAAATGGTACGGCGATATCACGTGCAACAATTGTCGTATGTCCCAGCATACTAAAATTCACATCACCGTTAAATTCAGCCGTGATACCGGTTTGTTCATATACAGCCGCAGTTAATTCGGGTTTCATAAAATTCAATGTAATCACGGGCGGAACAAATATTAACGCGACGAACGCGGCCACCACGGCACCAATAAGTGTCCATGCAATTCTGCGCTTATATCTGGGCTTTAATGCCATGGGTGATATTCTCTCTTCCTGCTTGTAATTTGATTATAATAGATTATATTGTTGTTTGTGAACAAAAAAATGGCAAAAAAAGTATTTAATCTTGAAAGTTCCTATGCCCCCATGGGGGATCAGCCGACCGCAATATCCGAATTGGTTGCGGGGGTGCGTGATGGTCGCAGAAGCCAGGTTTTGCTTGGGGTGACGGGTTCCGGCAAAACGTTTACAATGGCAAATGTGATTGCCGAACTGGGGCGGCCGGCGTTAATTATGGCACCGAACAAGATTTTGGCGGCGCAACTGTATACCGAAATGAAATCGTTCTTTCCGCATAATCATGTTGAATACTTTGTGTCGTATTATGATTATTATCAGCCCGAGGCTTATGTTCCAACAACCGATACATATATCGATAAAGACGCGTCCATAAATGACCAATTGGACCGTATGCGGCACAGCGCAACGCGTGCAATGCTGGAAGAACGCGATGTCATCGTCGTGTCGTCTGTGTCGTCTATTTATGGTATGGGGTCACCGGAACAATATTCAGAAATGAAGGTCGCATTGCATACAGGCGATAAAATAGGTGTATCTGATGTAATGCATGCTTTGGTTGATATTCAATATAAACGAAATGATATGGCGGATGCACGTGGAACTTTTCGTGTGCGTGGCGATACACTGGATATATTTCCGTCGCATTCAATGGATCGGGGATGGAAACTGTCTTTTTTTGGTGATGAAATTGACGAGATTTGGGAATTTGATACATTGACCGGCGCAAAACTGGGTAAACTTGACCGCATTGTTATTTATCCGAATACGCACTATGCAACGCCAATGCCAAGCGTGGTAACCGCGATAGGCCAAATTAAAAATGATTTAGAAGAGCGGTTAAAATATTTTCATGACAATATGAAGTATATTGAAGAACAGCGTCTGCGTGAACGTGTGAACTTCGATATTGAAATGATGGAATCGACCGGCACATGTCGCGGAATTGAAAATTATTCGCGATATCTGACTGGGCGTGCACCGGGTCAGCCGCCACCGACATTGTTTGAATATTTGCCAAGCGACGCGGTACTGTTCATTGATGAAAGTCACGTCACCGTTCCCCAGATTGGCGCGATGTCGCGTGGTGATCGTGCGCGCAAGGAAACGTTGTCACAATATGGGTTTCGGTTGCCGGCCTGTGTAGATAATCGACCTTTAACATTCGAAGAGTGGGATAAACTGCGTCCACAAACGATATTTGTTTCTGCAACGCCGGCGGAATGGGAATTGACACAATCGGGTGGAATTGTATCCGAACAGGTTATTCGGCCGACGGGGTTGCTGGACCCAATTTGTGAAGTTCGACCGACCGAACACCAGGTTGATGATTTGCTTGATACATTAAAGGGCATATCGGGTCGCGCGCTGGTTACAACGCTTACCAAGAAAATGGCGGAACAGTTAACCGACTATTTATGTGAAAACGGTGTTCGAGCGCGATATATGCACAGCGATATTGATACTTTGGAACGCATTGAATTGCTACGTGATTTGCGTATGGGAAAATATGATGTGTTGGTCGGAATTAATTTGTTGCGCGAAGGTTTGGATGTTCCCGAATGCGAATTGGTTGCGATTATGGATGCGGATAAAGAGGGGTTCCTGCGTTCCACGCGTTCGCTGATTCAGACAATTGGCCGGGCGGCGCGTAATGCGAACGGTCGCGTTATTTTATATGGTGATACGATAACGGATTCTATGCGGGCCGCACTTTCTGAGACGGCGCGCCGGCGTGAAAAGCAGATGGCATACAACACCGAACACGGCATCACACCACAAACCATCACCAAAGCGGTATTTGACGAAGTTGGTGATATTGTGGAAAAGACCGATAAAGCGCGTCAGTTTGTGTACACTAAAACAGGCGGAGTTATGGATGCGGAAAGTATACGTGCCGAAATTAAAAAATTAACAAAACAAATGCGCCGTGCCGCCGAAAATTTAGAGTTTGAAACCGCGGCCGAAATGCGCGACACTATACACAAGTTAGAAGACGATTTATTATTGTTGGAGTAAAAAAATGAAGAGTTCAGAGTGCAGAGTTCAGAGTGCAGATAAAGAATCCCCTTCGCTGGCGAAGGGGTGGACACGTAGTGGACAGGGTAGTGGTGTACAAAACAAAGAATACATTTTAAACAATATTGATGAAACACGGAACTTTGCACGCGAATTCGCAAAAACGCTGCATGCGCCGGTTTGTGTGGCATTGCATGGTGATTTGGGTGTGGGCAAAAGTGAAATTGCACGCACAATAATTCAAACACTGCGCGGTGCGAACACTGTGGTGCCAAGCCCAACATTTACTATCGTGCAAAATTACGACGGCATTTCGCACTTTGATTTATACCGAATTAATGATGCATCCGAATTGGTGGAAATAGGTTTACCATATGCGATTGCAAATGATATTACATTAATAGAATGGCCCGACATTGCCGCTGATTTGTTACCAAAAAATACGATTCATTTATACATCACAGAACATGGTTCCGGACGAAAAATAGTTGTAAGATAAACACCGGCATTTGCCGGTGTTTTTTATTGTTTTTTTAATAAACTTTGCACGGCAATCGGAAAGTCGGATGCGCGCGCAAGGTATGAACCGGAAACCAAATAGTCCGCCCCGGCACCCCAACACAGTTGTGCGTTTTTATCATTTATTCCACCGTCCACAGAAATTTTGAATTTTAATCCATATTTTTTGCGTGTTGCGGCAAGAATGGAAATCTTGTGCAGACATGCCGGCAAGAATTCTTGCCCAGCCGCACCTGGTACAACCGCCATAACCATTACTTCGTCTAAATCGCGCAGAACCGGTTTTAATATTTCCGGTGATGCGTCTGGGTTCAATGCAATACCTGCACGCCGACCGGATGCCTTGATTGTGCGAATTGCGTTTTTTACCCCAGAGGTATTTGTTGAAACAATAACGGTATCTGCACCTGCAGCAATTGCGTCGGCCGCCCAAACGGACGGACTTTCCGTCATTAAATGTACGTGCAAATGTGCGTTTGTTTGTTCGCGAATTTTACGAATTTGTTCAATACTGCCCGCCATACGATTTACATACAGGCCGTCCATAATATCAACATGAATCATAGAAATGCCCGCCGCATCAAATGTCGTGTACGTCGTCGGGTCATTCATATTGAAACAAAGTGTACTGGGCATAATCGGGACAAATGTGCGTCGTGGTTTTGGTTTCTTATGAAATATTTTTAATATGCGATCAATGCGCGCGTTTCGGCGTTCGATATGTGCAATTATTTTTGCGCGTTCCGGCGCGCTTTGGTTCCATATAAATTCGCCAAGTGCGCGGACAGATGCATCGTCATGAAAACTTTCGCATGGTAATCCAAATGTATTCGATACAAAGTCAACAACATTGTTCGCGTCCGCCGCACCACCGGTAATAACTATATTGTGGGGATTATATTTTTCAATCGCGTCTGTGGCGTTGTTTCGTATATCATTTATAATATCGGTCATATACTTTATAACAACATCATTTACGTCGGCACGTGAAAAGTCGTACGCTATATCAGCCGGGGTAAAACGGTCAGTTGGTCCGGGCAACATCGTAAACACCGCACGCTTAATCCGATCCGCCTCGGCAAAAGAAATATTATGATCTTCGGCAATTTGTCGCGATATGTTTGTTCCGCCCATATGCAATTTATAGTGCCATATCGGACCACGATCCGTCCAAATTGATGCAGATGTAAATTCCGCACCAAAATCAATGAACATAGTTACACTTTTGGGTTTGCGAAATACCGCGTTTTGAACAAATTGCGGATCATAGAAACCATTTGTCTGCATATGGGCGCGACGCATAAATGTATTTATTTCGTTTAGGTTTGCGTTTGGGTAAAATATAGCACTGAATGCAGATACCAATTGTGTGTCAACATGGCCGATCGGGGTTAATAAATTTCGAACCGTCGGCGTATCATACCGTAATGGTATTACGTGCAACGGCATATATCCATCGGGGGGTGTTATTTGTGAAATCTGGGTTCTAACGTCGGCGGATGTAATGCGGTGTTCACCGGACCAAACCAGATTTTTAATCGCCAATTCATGATATGATTCACCAAAATTCCCGGTAATATACGCATCATCAAAATGTTTGCCGATTTGTGATTCTAATTCATCAACAACGGCTTTGATTGCGGAAACAGTATCAAAAGATTCCACTGTGAACATAGCAGATCGAGCGATGCGCGCACCACGTACACGGTGGGCAATGCCATGAACCGCCGATGACCCAATGTCCAAACATAAAAAAGCAGAATCATTAAGATTCATTTCTATTTTACCAATATACGCGCGGAATCACGCATGTCTAATATTTTAATGTCTCGTTCTAAAATATTCTGTTTTTCGTTTAATGATATTAATTCGCGAAGTGATGCCAACGGGTTTGATTCAGGTAGCATAACCGTTACACCATCGGTGGTTATAATATTCCAACGACGATTTTCAATCCATTCTAAATAATCTATCTTTTGTGCCAAAGGCTGGGCCGTTGTGGTAATTTCGGAAATGTCATCAGGCAATGTTCCACGAAACACAATCGCATCGGCATTACGCGTGGCAACCGGCGTTTCAACAGTTGTCCCGTCCGCCGCCAGTGGATAAAAAGCGACCCCATCGGTCCACTGGGCCACAGCACGGTGTAATTCCACGCGTATGCGCAATGTGCCATTTGACAACCGTCGTGTTGCGGCGTTACGAACGATTGGCACCGACATTATTCGGTTGTTTAATATATCCAAATCTAATGACCCCGTTGGGGCGCCCAGTCCCGCCGCCGCGGTAGACTTTACCCCGGACAAATCGCTGTCCGATGCATCCGCGGTAATTGCAATATTGTGAATTGTCGCCAATTGTCCATGTCCCATACTAATCATGACTATACGGGTTGTGAAATATATGCCCAAAATAATGGCGACAACAAAATATACCCAAAACAGAAATGAACGTTTCATGGCCATAATTATATCATAAAATTATTGCATTACAAAAATTATATCGCGCGCAGCAAATATCCGCGCCGAAACATACATTTGCGATACGAACCAACCGATTTAGATGTGGCATTTCGTGGTACGGACATCAAAGATCGCTGACCAACATCCTTGTACTCGTTCGATTGAAATGTGACCCACAAACCGTCCCAGTCCGGCATCATGCCACTTTGATTTGGCGCCAAAAGTTTTGCAAGGCGTGACCGTGGCTGATAAGAATTTTCTTTTAATCCCAAACACGCCTTGTGGTCACGGACGAATTGTTCGGTGGTTACGGCTTCGTTTTCCCAGTTCAGAATAGTGGCATTATCAATGTTGCCACTGTTGACCGATGCACATGCCCCAAGCAGTAATAAAATACCGATTATTTTCATTCTCATAATTCTTATTATAATTTAATTGCGTTCGGGGGGCAATAGTTTTTATAATGTAAAAAACAGGGAAAGGATTTTTGTATGGCATTATCGGTTCAACAGTTTGTAAAACTGGCAAATTATTATAATCAGACCGCAATGTTAATGTCCGCAATTTGTGTGCAAAAGGGCGGTATCCCGATTGAAAATTATTCGGGACGCATGTACGCGGCGGATGTTTTAGAGTATATTGTTGAATATGCGCGGCGGCTGCGTGCGGACGGTCGGATTAAAATACCGGCGGACGTTATGCGCGCAATTGAACAATTTAATGCGCAATATGAACGGGTCAAAAGTTTAACTACCCCGACTCAAAAACCGATTTATGAAATGTCGTTGGCGGAATTTGAAAAATTTATGAATATCTGATAAACAAGAGGGAACCAGATGAAAAAATATATTATGAATGTAATAAAGCGTGGGTTGGCAATTGTGTGCATTTTGGCCGGATTTATCGGTCTGAGTGCGTGCCAAACACAAAATCAGAATCAAAATACGGAACTCGACTATGATACGGTTACTGTTGTTAATAATTTGGTAATCGATGAAAATTCTGTGCCAATCTTTCCCAAAAAAGCGGCATTAACCACCGATACAGCACGTCGTTTTTCCATTGAATTGCCAAAACGTTGCAGTGTTGATTGGAACAACCAAAGTGTCGTTTCCGTTGTACCCGAAGAAAAAATAGAGGTTGTGCGTTTAAATGTTGGCGATGAATTACCTGATTTAAAGGTTTCCGATTATGAATTTAAAAAATTAACTGTACGCGAAGCGCTGGATAAGTTGTTGGACGGAACAGATATTTCGGTCGAAGAAGACGGTGAATTAATCGAAAAAATATCTGGAACAATTTCATCGGGTGCGTTGTCGGACGCGGTCGAATTAATGGCAAAAATGGGACGCGTTTATTATTCCTATGATGAATCCGAGGGGGTAATACACCTGAATAACCGTGCGAAATGGTTAATCAAAATGCCAAAGAACGAAACAATAATAATGGCGTTACTGGATGCTATGCACGGGGCGGATATGCGCAATCTGTTGGTGAATTGGGATGACAAGACAATTGTGTTCGAAGGTAATTATCAAACCGAACGCGAAGTCGCGCGTATGATCGCCGATATTTCATCTAAAAAATATATGATGGCGTGGGATATCGATGTATATCGTGTGTATCCACGTACGGACAACCCGATTATTTGGATGAATCTTTTCCCGGCATTCGGGGACAAGAATATTAAAATGTCCATACCGGGCGTTGTTGGACGTGCGTTGGTTGTGGGGCCGGAAATCAATACAAAAACTTTACAGGAATTTTTGTATCAACAATCGAATGTTGTCCTGATATCCCAGGGAACATTTGCGATTCCAAACGGGTGGCAATCGCGGTTTGATATCGGTCAATGTGGTAAAGAAGAAAGATTGGAAACGGATCTGACCATTGGTGCCACGGCGAAATATGGTGACTATGGTGGTCTGAACAAGATTGATGCAAAAATTGTTTTGCGGACATCAAACGGTGAATTGTCTTCGTTTACAATTCCGTCCAGTGTCGGTGACAACTATATAATTGTCGGTATTCCAACACATTCATTTGTAACAACGCCGGAAACACTGATAAGTCCGTTTGCTGAATTGGTTGTATTTATGTCGCCAAGATTGATTTCTATTGTTGATCCGGCGACAATTAAATCAAGTGGATCGGGGTTATTAGTTGGTGATGCGTTGCGGGCATTCTTGAACGATTAAGGATTAAAAATGTTGTTTTCAAAACTGGAAAGAAAAGTCGCGTTTCGATACCTGGCCATGAAAAAGCGGGGATTTGGTTCCGTGGTGTCATGGGTATCGTTAATAGGTATTATGCTGGGGGTTGCAACATTGATTGTTGTAATGTCTGTTATGGGTGGGTTTCACGATACGTTGCTGTCGCGCATTGTTGGTATGAACGGTCATGTTGTTGTTTATCACCAGGACGGTGCTATAAAGGATTACGATTTCTTGATTGAAAAAATGGCACAAAACAAGATTGTCAGTTCGTATACAACGTCCATTGTTCCGATTGCCGAAGGTCAAGTTATGGCGACCGCAAACGGCAACAATACCGGTGCTATGATTCGTGGTATTCGTATGTCCGATTTAGCGGCAAAGTCCGGAAACGGTACGCGTATTTATGGTAAGCCGCTGGATGCGATTGCCGATGGCGAATTGGTTGCGGGGGCATCATTGACACGTGCGTTAAATGTAACAATGGGTGATAATATTTCGTTGGTTTCGGCAAATGGGGCAACACCAACGCCGTTTGGAACAATGCCACGTATTATGGCGTATCCGGTTATGGCGTCGTTCTTTATGGGAATGTATGAATATGATTCGGGCTATATCTTTATGCCACTGGAAACGGCACAAAAATACCTGAATATTGGTGATGCGGTAACGCATATTGATTTGTTCCTTAAAAATCCCGAGGATACAACCAGGGTGTTGGATGCACTGGTGCGATTGTTGCCGGACGGTTTTGTTGTACGTGACTGGCGCGATTTAAATCGTGGCTTTGTTGGTGCATTACAGGTTGAATCAAATGTGATGTTTTTGATTTTGATGTTAATAGTAATTGTTGCGGCATTTAATATAGTGTCAAGCTTGGTTATGTTGGTCAAGGATAAGAATAAAGATATTGCGGTTTTGCGAACATTTGGTGTGTCGCGCAAATCGATGATGAAAATATTTATTTTGTCGGGAACCAGTATCGGCATTATTGGTGCATTCATTGGTATGATTTTGGGAATAATAGTTGCAATTTATATCGAACCAATTCGTCAGTTCTTTCAGTGGGCGACCGGTCGTGATTTGTTTCCGTCGGAACTATATTATTTGTCGGAATTGCCGTCTAAATTGGTGGCAAGCCAGGTTATCGGGATCGTTGTGTTGGCAATTGCGCTGGCGTTTCTGGCAACGTTGTATCCGGCGTGGAAGGCGGCAAACACAGATCCGGTTGATGTATTAAGAAATGAATAAGGATATGATATGGCTGGTATTTTGAATTCTTTATCACGGGTGAAACGCGGCGATGTGATTTTGTCTGTGCGTGATATCAAACGGACTTTTATAGAGGGGGGGCAGCCATTGCATATTCTGCGCGGTGGTGGTTTCAATTTACACCGTGGGGAAATAATTGCGTTGGTTGGTCCGTCAGGTTCGGGTAAATCGACATTATTACAATGTGTTGGGTTACTGGATAAACCAACGTCCGGCAGTATTATTATCGCCGGCACACCCGTGCATCAAATGAGTGAAGATTCCCGTACAATAATTCGTCGTAAAAAGATAGGATTTGTATATCAACGTCATAATTTACTGTCTGACTTTACGGCGGTTGAAAATGTCGTTTTGCCGATGTTGGCAAATGGTGTTGATGAAGAAACCGCGCAAAAACGCGCAATGAAATTATTGCGTGCGGCGGGGGTTGCGCATCGTGCGGAACATTTGCCCGGTGAAATGTCCGGTGGGGAACAGCAACGCACCGCGGTCGCACGCGCTTTGGCAAACGAACCGGAAATATTATTGGCGGATGAACCAACGGGCAGTTTGGATCCAGCCCACGCAACGGCTGTGTTTGAACAATTATTAGCGTTGGTGCGTAAAAATAATATGGCGATGCTGTTTGTAACCCATGATATGGGATTAGCAAATCGCGCCGACCGAAAAATTACCATTGCAAATGGTGTGGTAAAATAGTTAAAATAATGAATATAGTTTAAAGAGTCCAAGAGGAGAGAAAAATGAAAAAACAGACCAAGACGAAAAAATCACAAAAACAAACAAAAATGGCGGTTGCGATGAATCGCGCCGTCGTTGTGCACAATCGTCGTCAACGCATATGGGGAATTATTGCGTTGGCCGGTCTGTTTTTTTGTGGGTATATGGTTGGTATGACGATAAATAAGCCAACAAATCAAGTTTGTCCAGAAAGTTCTGTTGTTGCGCCGTCAGAAACTGAAATTGTCGCGGTTTCTGAACCACAAAGTGTATGTGCAGAAATAGAACGGTTGTTGTCACGGCATTTGCCGGTGGCATCGGATGATGTTGATGATCGTATTGAACGGGCAAAAATATACGCATCGATGGCTGAACGTGGTTGTCCGGAAAATGCGGCCACATATGTTGAATTGGCACGCCAGGAATTAGACATCGCACGCGCGATCGAAGATGATGATTTTAGTCACGAAGAAACAATCGATGTTGTCGAAACATATAAACGGTTGCATATGCAGGCGGCCGCCGAAGAGATATTTGAAAAGGCAAAAAAATTAACAAATCCAGCAATAGACTTTATATTACAGGTTGAAAGAATCATTAATGAATAAAATCGGGGGCGGACATGAAATTGTCAATATTATTTGCGGGAATTGTATTGTGTGTTGGTGCGGCATTTGCCGATGATGGTGTGCAGAATATTGCCGAACGCAAAACCTGTGCCGACATCAAGGCTGATATTGATACGTTGTCCGAAATGGAAAATATTGACGATGCAAATGCGGAAAAATTAAAACAATTTCAAGTATATTATCGGGCTAATTGTTTGCCTAAATCGGTTGGACGTCGGACGGTTGCGCGGAACATTCCGGTTATTGTAAAAAATGTTGAATCAACCGCATCGACAACGCCGGACGCGTTAAGCGAATATTTGGCGGCAAAAAAATCTAATTGCGATAAATTAAATTCCGAAATTGAAAAATTAGCTGCTGCAAATGATGAATCTAAATCCGATACATTGGCATCAATGCGCGGCGTGTATGAAATGGATTGTACCGAAAAGCCCGCGGCGGCTACACCAACAACCACAACCCAAACCGACGAAGAATGGGCGGCACAATATGATGCGAACTTGGCGGCGGGGCTGTGTGGTGACGGGACCAAGCCGAATAAATACGGGTGCTGTGCGGATGAAACATTCAAAGATATGGGAAATTTGGTATTTGCGTGCTGCCCGCGGTCCGGGGGCGATTGTTTCCCGCCGATAACATCGGCAAAATAGGGCGGAATAATTACTTGATTTTCACCGTAATTAAGATATAATCGGTGGGCTTACGAATTATTGCGGGCATAGTACAAGGGCTAGTACGCAAGCCTTCCAAGCTTGATGTGCGGGTTCGAGTCCCGCTGCCCGCACCACGAATTTTCGTTATCGCGCGCAACGCGCACGATTAAGAAAATTCAGTGTCCCGCCGTAGCGTTTCGCGAAGGCGGACGGGCAGGGATAGTAAGTAATAGTTCTGGGTGCGCGCCGGAGTTGGAGAGCCGGGGCAGACTGTAAATCTGTTGGCTATGCCTGAGGTGGTCCGAATCCACCCGCACCCACCAAAAGATACACCGCACTTTCAAAGTGCGGTTTTCTTTTAGATTTCCAATATTTTTAATGGTTCGAAAATATCATATTTAAAAAATACTAATTTTTACAGATTATCGAATAAATTAAATATAAAAAATTATAAATTTATTTGTTCGATAATTTTGATATATCTATCATGTATTTACGAATTTTGACTCCATTTATTGTGTTAATAGAATCCAATTTACCACCCAATTTTTCAGAACTGCGCCATGCCGGTATATTATCATCATGATTGAATACTAACACAGAGTTTATACCCATTTCTTTCGCTTTTTTGAGAGTTTCTTGTTTTATGATATTACCATATCCACGACCACGATATTCTGGTAAAATATGTGTTCCAATATGCCCCCCATCTTTTTGTAAATTTTCGTTCAGATAATGCCTTAAATTACTAACCCCAACTGGCACATTATCAACATACATTACATATGTTGTCCCGGGGACATAACCTGGTTTCAAATTTTTTCCTTGCGAAGAATCTATTTCGCTTTGGACCCATTTAGCAAAATCCTCTTTGGATAAGCCGTGCGCCCGATTGTTTTTGCCGTTTTCTGATGCTGGCAACTTTTGGAAAAATTCATATAATTTTTCTTTGTCTGATAGTTGTAATGGTTTTAATTCTATTTTCATGTTAAATCCTTTCGATTATTTTGTGAATCATTATACCAAAAAACGAATACTATTTCAATTTTCACCCACAGGTGAAATCATAACCATTTTTCCTTATACGCTTTCACTTGTTGCATAAGTTCGGCGAATAGTTGTTTGTTTTCTGCTCGATTAATGCAAGCATACTCCCACCAAAACACAAACCGACCGAAACGGTCGGTTTTTGTTTTGCTGGGCGCAGGTTATGGATATGGACCACACAAACGAAGTTTGTATGGTCCGAAAACAAGTAGATTTGACAAGCGTAGCGCAGGCAAATCGTCACGGTTTGCCCGCAGCCGGCATATAAAATATGCCGCGCGAGGGAATCACCCGCACCGCACCCGTATATTTTGAAAAGCGGGTGCGGGTGGATTCTGCTTTGTTTTTTTATACTTGATGTTATACACTGACATAAAAGGGGTAATATATGAACTATATCTTGGTTGCAGATAAGCAAGAGGCTGACAATGTTAGAATTCCTAACGAATTAAAAAATAAAACAGAAATTATAGTATTAGGCATTGGCGGACCGGCGGCGCTTAGAACATTGTCGCCGTTATTATTAAATGGTAAATTTACCACAAATGACCGTTTCTTTAATATTGGATATGTTGGTTCAAACGAATTTCCAATTGGGGCGGTGGTAAGCATTGGTGAGTCTTGTCGCGAATTTTCATCGGTCAGATTTCCCGAAGAAACATATATTTTAGACCAAGAATCCAAAGTTAAATGTTATACGTCAATCGACTTTGTAGAAGAAACAGACCATACCGGCGTTTTTGATATGGAACTTTACACTTTGGCGTCTTTGTTTCCGAATATTAAATCTATAAAAATCGTATCCGATAATCTGAATTTTAAAGACTGGAAACAGGTTGATATAAAGGATGCATGGTTGGACGCAAATGAAATGTTGATTGGTATGTTGAATACAGGGGTCTAAGGAAAACACATCAAATCAATCGGTTTGCTAAAAAGCCCTTTGCCACTTGAAAATCGGGAAAAAATCGATTACAATGCGGACAGTGTTTCAACCAAAGGGAATATATTATGCAACCAAGTCCACGTGTGTCTGTTTTAACGCCGATTTATAATACAAATCCGGCACATTTGCGTGAAATGATTGAATCTATATTAAATCAGACATTTACGGACTTTGAATTTTTGATTCTGAACGATTCCCCGGAAAATACCGAAATTGAAAAAATCGTGAAATCTTATAAAGATAAGCGCATCAAATATTCCAAAAACAAAACAAATATGGGAATAACGCCGTCGCGGAACAAGTTATTAAAAATGGCGCGCGGGGAATATATCGCAATTTTTGATCATGATGATATTTCGGTGCCGAACCGGCTGGAGAGGGAAGTCGCATATCTGGATGCGAACCCACATGTGGGTGTTGTGTCGGGATTTATTCGGGATTTTGGTGATAAATCCGCGGTGCGTGCTGTTCCGGAATTTGATACAGATATTAAAATCGCAATGACCGATTGGTGCTGTGTATGGCATACGGCGGCGATGGTTCGTAAATCTGTATTGGTTGATAACGGTATTGAATATGAGGAATTTTATTCCCCGTGCGAAGATTATCGTTTATGGTCGCGATTAATGGCGGTTACAAATTTTCATAATATTCAATCTGTGTTGGTTAAATATCGCACGTTTGAAAACCAAACATCGAATAAACAGAAATCACGCATGGACGCGATGCATCGTGCGGTTCAGTTGGATATTATAAATCATTTTCCGGCGTATTGGAACGCATGGCGCGAATCCGACGCGTGTACAACGCGTTTTCGGTTGCGGTTCCTGGGGATTCCGATTATCAAGATTAAACATAATCGGGTGTTGTTGTTTGACTTTATTCCGTTATTTAAAATTAAATGGAGATAAATTATGGCGATTTACGTTACAAAATCTTTTATGCCACCAATTGATGAATACAACAAATATGTTGCGGGTATTTTTGAACGTGGTGTTTTGACGAACCAGGGACCACTGGTTATGGAATTACAACAAAAATTATCTGCGTTTTTGGGTGTGGAAAATTTTCACTATCTGACCAACGGGACGGTTGCGTTGCAGTTGGCGCTGGCGGCACTGGGTATAGATGATGGTGAAATTATAACAACCCCGTTTTCTTATGTTGCGACAACATCCAGTATTTTGTGGCAACGGTGCAAACCGGTGTTCGTTGATATTGAACCGAACAATTTCACAATTGATGTGAATAAAATTGAATCGGCAATTACACCAAAAACACGCGCCATTATGGCGGTTCATGTGTTCGGGTATGCGTGTGATGTTGATAAAATAGAACAAATTGCCAAAAAGCATAATTTGAAAGTTATTTATGATGGCGCGCATGCGTTTGGCTCAAAATATAATGGTAAATCGCTGTTGTCGTATGGTGACGTTTCGACATGTTCATTTCATGCAACAAAATTATTTCATACGATCGAGGGCGGTGCATGTATAGTGCGCGACAAGGCCGTATCTGATAAATTAGATTTACAAAAACGTTTTGGTCATAACAAAGATGATCATATTATGTTGGGTATAAATGCCAAACAGTCAGAGTTTCATGCGGCAATGGGTTTGGCGAACTTCCCATACATTAATGATATTATTGCGGACAGAAAACGTGTCTGTGATAAATATGATGAATTATTGAACGGTGTGGTTGTTCGCCCGCAAATACAGTCAGGACTGGAATATAACTATGCGTATTATCCGGTTGTGTTTAAGGACGAAGGTGAATTGTTGCGTGTATTTTCGGCATTAAACGCGGTTGATATCTATCCACGTCGGTATTTTTACCCATCGTTAAATAAATTGCCATATGTTGATGGTGCATCGTGTCCGGTATCCGAAGATGTTTCAAAACGCATCGCATGTTTGCCGCTGTATGTAGGGTTGAAAAATGAGCGTGTTATTGAAATTTGCCGAACAGTCAAGGAAAACATATGACAAAACCTATTTTGACTGTTTTTTTAGTGACATATAATCACGAAAAAACAATTCGTGATACGTTCGAAGGTATTTTAAAACAAAAAACAAAATTTCCGTTTATCGTAAAGATTTTGGAAGATTGTTCGACGGATAATACTTTGGCTATATGCAAAGAATATGTAAAAAAACATCCAAAATTATTTCAACTAATCGCCCAACCGGTAAATACAAATTGTTCGCATATTAGATGGGCAATTAATGAATGCATTAAAACGCCTTATTTTACTCTCATAGAGGGCGACGATTATTGGATAAACGAAAATCATTTGCAAAAAGCAATATCTTTTTTGGAAACACATAGTGATTACAATATGTGGACAAGTAATGTGTTGTTTAAAGCACCAACGATTGAAAAAGAAGCGTTCGATTTACAACGAAAAAACCGTGATGATTTTGGACATGACATATCGATTGAACATTATATGTACTTTCAAACGGCGGCACGCGTTTATCGACATGTTTTTGATTTTAATAAATTCCCCGATAAAACCATAGAGTTTGATATCTATCTTTATAGTGTTTATTTGGATCGTGGAAAAAGTTATTGTGACCATGAGGTTGATGCCGTTTATCGTATGTCAGAATCTGGAATGTGGAACAGATTGTCCGATCAAGAACAACGCAATTCTCTTTATGAAATTGTTTATATTTCGGCAAAATTATTGAATTTCCGTCATGCGAAATTTTTGGTAAAGCAATTACCAGATCGTAAAATACGAAGATTTAGACATTTTATTGGACACAAATTAACTTTATTGTTGTATGTATTTTTGTATGGTTTAAAACATAGAACCGCAAAAAAACAAAAATATGATTTGATATTCAGCATGGGGGCGGCGTGTTCTTGTTCGTCCGCGTTGCGTGCCGCAGAATTACAGGTATCCAGTTATCCGTTCGATTGGCTGTTTGGTTCGGACTTTTGCGGTCGCGCGGATATTGTTGCATCTGATTTTAAACGCTTTATTGATAAAAAAGATTTAGAATATGTTTTTTCTGAACGCAGCATCCGTTGCGATGCGTATCATAATAAACACAATGATTTGACTTTTAATCATGATTTTGAACGGGGTATGGATTTATCCGAAACATATCCCGCGGTTCGTGAAAAATATGACCGTCGAATAAAGCGGTTGATTTCCAATATTGAAAATGCAAATAGAATATTAATTGTTTATATTGAAACGCCAGATTCGACCGATGCTATGCCCAACGATAAAATTACAAATGCGTTTGCCAATGTGCAGAAACACTGGCCGGATAAAACGATCGATTTGGTCTATATGTCGCCGGATAATACGATTTCCGGGTTCAGAAAAAGGGTGTTGTCGCCGCATATAACACGTTTTATTGGTAATTATAAATCCAACGATGACGGTGCCGTTTCATATGCTGTGAACGAGAGGTTTTTAAAAAACTTTTTAAAGCAAAGATATGTGTTAAATCAACCATTCTTTACAATAATGAAAAAGAAAATACTTAAAATCGCAATACAGTTTATTCCATTGCACCGCGTACGTGTTCGTATGCGTAAGAAATATCACCTAGTGTAAAAGGCAGAAAAATGTTTGGCATCAAAAAATACGGTCATATTATTTCATTAGGATATAATTGCGAGGTCTCGTTTCAATTCTTTTTGAAATATCATTTCGTTGAAAGTTCGTTATTTGCATGGGTAAATGCGGTTGACTGTGTACACATCATTAATGCCTTGGAAAATTTGTCCGCACTTATAAGTAAGGGGTTTAAAAAAGCCCCGCTGATGTATGAAGATATTGCGACGGGAATATTTTTTCATGCCAAAGAATACCAGAATGATTCCGAAGCGGAAATTCAAGACGAATTGCGGAATCGGATACTGTATTTAAAGGACAAATTTTTAAAAACAGCCAATGATGGCAAGAAAAATTTGTACATTTTTAAATATCCACCTGTTAAACGTTCTGAAAAATTAGTGCGTGGTGATATTTTGAAACTTTATGACACATTGTCAAATATGGTGTCAAACGATTTTGATTTGCTGATTATACTATCGTGTGATATGTATCCAGAATTGACATTTGATGTGCCAAATATTTATGTTCGTCGTGTTCGGTTCTTTACACCAGAAAATGCGGTTACGGATAAGCCGTATGATAAAAAGCATTACGGTAAAATATTTTCTGAATTTCGTCCTAACTTTAAATTACAAAAAACGAAACGGTTTAAATTTGAAAGAGTTTCGGAAGAACGTGGTACAATAAAAAGTGTTGTCTTAGGATTTTTTATATCGCTTATACCGTCACATGCGGCGCGTGTTCGTATGCGCAAAAAATATCATTTGGAGTAAAATATGAAAAAACCGACCGTTTCCATTTTATGTATCACATATAACCAGGCTAAATTTATTCGTGATTGCCTGGACGGGTTTATTATGCAAAAAACAAATTTTCCGTTTGAGGTCTTGATACACGATGACGCGTCAACTGATGGCACAGCCGATATAATCCGTGAATATGCAGAAAAATACCCAGATATAATAAAACCTATTCTGCAAACGGAAAACCAATGGTCCCGCGGTGTTAGTGTGGACAAGGCGTATAATTGGCCGCGAATCCGTGGTAAATATGTTGCAATATGTGAAGGCGATGATTACTGGACAGATCCGAATAAGTTGCAGAAACAGGTTGATTTTTTAGATGCACATCCGGATTATAGTATATGTTTTCACCCCGTGCGTGTGACTTGGGATGATGGCCGTAATCCCGATACCATTTTTCCAACACGTAAATCCAGAAAAAATAAAACGACATTGGATTTGTCTGATTTATTAAAGGATAATTTTATACAAACAAATTCCGTAATGTATCGTTGGCGTGGGGACTGTGCGGATGTATTCCCAGATGGTATTTTGCCCTGCGATTGGTATTTACATCTGCTACATGCCCAGGTCGGTAAAATTGGATTTTTGCCGGATGTTATGGCGGTATATCGCCGCAATGCCGGCGGCATTTGGACCGGTGCATATAAGTCCGATGATTGGTTTATAAAGTGTGCGTTGCCTTGTTTAAAGTTTTATAAATGTGCAACAGCCCAGTTTGATTATGATTTTACAGATAGTATGGTCGTGGTTGCATCGGGTGCAATTTGTGCGGCGCTGCGCGCGAATAATATGAAACTGATTGAAAAAATTCATAATATGTATCCGGAAATATGGGACATGGCAACGCGCCGTATAAATAATGTTGATGTCAAAAAAATGCAAATGCGCGCAAATAAATATAAAAGAATGTTTAATATAACACTGGGGTTGGGGGCGATAATTCTTGTAATCTTTGTGTTAAAGGGTATTATGTAAATTGTTTGGTAATATAAATAAAAGGATTAAATGATGGCTACGAGTTTTTATTCTGAAAAAGATTTAAAGTCTTTGGGTTTTAAACATCTTGGTAATAATGTGTTAATATCTTCCAAGGTGTCTATCTACGGTGCCGACAAAATGAGTATAGGAAACGATGTAAGAATTGATGATTTTTGCATTTTATCTGGGAATATAACAATTGGAAATAACGTGCATATTGCCACGGGTGCAATGTTATTTGCGGGTGATGCCGGAATAGAGATGCATGATTTTTCCGGATTATCTTCGCGGTCCGCCATCTATGCGGTGTCTGATGATTATTCTGGGGAATATATGACAAATCCGACCGTGCCTGATGCATATCGACATATTATATCGGGTAAAGTTGTTGTTGGTCGGCACGTGGTTATTGGAACTGGTTCGACTATTTTGCCGGGGGTAACCATTGCCGAAGGTTGTTCGGTTGGTGCAATGAGTTTGGTTAACAAATCAACGGAACCTTGGAAAATCTATATTGGGATTCCAGCAAAAGCAAAATTTGACAGAAGTAAAAGAATTTTGGCTTTGGAACAAGAATATTATAAACAAAAAATGTCTAAGCCACAACGTTGTTTGTAAATTTTATCCTCCAAACAAAACATTTTGTTTGGAGGGGGTGTTAGATATTATGCGGCGATTCCGCGTACGCACCATGTCCAACTTTGATTTGTGTCATTATAGTGATGATGTGTAAATGATGTTGTTGTACAGGCCACGGCACCGGTATTTGTTGCGGTACCATAATATGCATATCGTGACTGTAATTGCACATCATAGTAAATGTTTGCCATTTCCACAGGTAATGATATAACCAATCCTGTAACTGTGTTGGCGACATAGCCACCTTGTTCAACCCAGCCGCTTTTGTATTTGCGATACCATGTGTAATTGTTGTCGGCGGTTGGATTTTGCCATTCGGTAACATAATCCGCTGTTGCGATTTCTGGTATTTCACTTTGTTTGGCTAGTATTGTTCCACCGGCGGTTGTACCGTCGTGTACGCGGATTGTTTTATTGGTTGTGTCCATTGTGATTTCACCAATTGCACCGGTAAATGTGGTGTGTTCCGCCGCGGTGCCGCGCCGAATTTGTATTTGTCGTGACATTTGTTTTCCTTTTGTTTTGTTAAATTTTGGAAATAAAAAACGGGACGAAACCGTCCCCAAGTATGCCCAGTATTATATCAGAAAAGGGTATTTTTTTCAAGAATAAAAAGGGCGCCCGTTTTTGGACGCCCAATTCATTCTAGATTATACGGCCAAATACACCACCATCCAACGCCAGTGTTAACAGTATCCACCACCATGACCATTTAACAGTTTTCGTCAATTTCAAAATAATAAATATAATTGTAAACATTTTTAACTCCTTTGTGTGTTGGTTGTAACACACTATGATTATATTCAAATATGTGTTTTTTTGTAAATAAATTTTTACTTGGTTGTTTTTAGTGATTTGTGATGATAAAATATTCGTGTTAACAGAATAGGGGAAAAATATGCAAAAAATATGTCAAAGTTGTGCGATGCCAATGGCGGATGAATCGCTGTATGGCACAAATGCGGATGGTTCAAAAAATTCGGATTATTGTATTTATTGTTATAAAAATGGCGAATTTTTACAAAATGTAACAATGGACGAAATGATAGAGCATTGTGCAGGGTTTGTTGATGAAGTTAATAAGAATCTGGAACACCCAGTAACAAAAGAAGAATATATCGGCCAAATGAAAATGTATTTTCCACACTTGAAACGTTGGCGCAGCCAAATAACCATTTCAAATGATATACCAGAAAATCCATCTTTGTTAGGGGTCAAGGAACTTGTCGCCAAGATGGCGGATACATTGCCAATTACATTTATATCATCGGTTGACCAAGACGGGTTTCCGTGTACCAAAGCGATGTTGTCGCCGCGTGTGCGTGACGGTATCAAAGTATTTTATTTTACAACCAATACTTTTTCTTTACGTGTGGCGCATTATCGGGCTAATCCAAAGGCATGTATCTATTTCTGTGATTCAGAAAATTTCATCGGGGTTATGTTGCGTGGCACAATGGAAGTACTGACTGATGCCAAGACCAAAGAGATGATTTGGCGAGACGGGGACACAGAATATTATCCTGGGGGTGTTACAGATCCGAACTATTGTGTTTTGAAATTCACCGCCACAGATGGACGTTTCTATAGCAATTATTATCCGCGCAGTTTTGTGATAGAATAAGACATTAAAATACTGGAAAGAATAAAAAACACCGGCATTTGCCGGTGTTTTTTATCATAATTATTAATTGCGTCGCGGATTATTGGTCGGCACTTCGTGTTTGCCACCGAATCCAATGTTCAGGCGCACTTCATCATTACGAACACCCATAACATCACCGCACTGATTGCCGGCACAATCACGAACCTGAATCAGACCAACAACTTCTGATGGTGTGCCATTGTCGCCATAATAACGAACATCAGATTGAATACGATCAAATGTGTCAATGTTTGATCCATGTTGTTCAGTGTTTTGGATGCTGTTATTAATGTTAAGTCCGTTATCGCTGGTATCGCTTAAATAATGTTCGCCATCATAGGTGTCGCTAATTGTGCGGAAGTAATTTGCCGAGACATTATTACCAAAACGGTCAGAGGTGCTGTCAGTATAATTCGAATAGGTAATGTTTTTGTTCGTTGCATCACCATTGGCATCATATGTTTCACTGTATTCAACATCGTACCAATTATCAAAGGTTGCGTTCAATTTGCTGGTTCCGTTGTTAAATGTCAATTTTGCGCCCGGGTCTTTCAAGTCAATGGTGTGGACATTGCCACCACGCAGCGCAACAACAGAACCCGACGCAGCACCTGTAAACTCAATTTCGTTATCTGTTGGTGGTAAATTATTGTTGGCAATTTGCTTTATATCATATCCACCTATGATAGATACGGGTCTGTTTTCGTTTTCATCTTCGGTGGTCAATTCAAAATATCCAAAATCAGCATAACGCAATTTGACATCTTTACCCGATGAGACATATTTTAATACCGCATCAACTTGTTCATCGCCCTCAGTGGTGACTTGTCCATTAAACGAAAAAGAATCATCACCGGTACGGACAAAGGTTTCATATGAATACACTTTGCCGTTAATAATTTTTAATGATGGGTCATTCGAAATCAGTTTGTTGTTCGCATCATAACCAAATTCATCGCCATCATATGGTTCAAATATTTCACCATCAATAATTTTAAAGGTTCCGCTTTGTCCATCATTATTTGATTCGTATGTGTATAAACCTGTTTCAGAATTGTATACAGGATCTGATACACCGCCGTTTTGTGTTTTTAAAATACCACCATCCAGATAAACTTCGCCATTTTCGGTCTGGGTGTATACCTTATTACCATCGATTACGAATCCTGTATCGTCGTCAATTATGGAAAAGTTAATAATTTTTTTATTGCTGTCCACACCAAAACTGACAATACCACCAAAGCCCTCGTCAGATAAATTGAAATTCACATCGGACAGGTCGTATTCATCATATTCAATGCCATCAAGTAATGTAGAAGCAGAACGTGCAAGTGTATGACCGGTGCCATTTTTTGCAACTAGTAAACGCGATGCCATAGATGTAACATTTTGATTACTATTATATGTTGCGTTGGACACGATGCGTTCCGAATCAAAAGGGCGCGTTCTGTCCGCCGAAGAACCGGATCCGCCACCGCCACCGCCGCATGCGGCTAATGTTAAGACGGATGCCCAAAGTACAATTTGTTTCATGTTGCTGTCTTTCCTTTGATTCTGTTTTTTATTTTTGTAACGGATATTTACCGTCAATCAGGTTTTGGCGCACAACATGGTGTTTGACCTTTTGAGTGCTGGTTGTTGGTAAATCGTCCGTCGTCATCGCAAAGTGTGTAACCCATTTATACGACGCCAATTTCTTGTTCGCATTTGCAACCGCGGTGGCCAATTTTTCAATTGTTACGCCTTCTTCGACACTGAATACGGCATATGCAACGGTTTTATCCTCTAATTTATGTTCAAATACCGCGACATTTTTAACGCCTGGGATTTTCATAAACATTGCTTCCAATTCATCTGGATAAACATTTTTACCGGAATCCAAAACAATCACTTGCTTTTTACGGCCGGCAAAGTGCAATTCACCATTTTTATCCATAGACACCAAATCACCGGTATTGAAAAATCCGTGTTCATCGAATACCTGGCTGTTAACCTCGGGATTATTCAGATAGCCGTCAAACACCTGGTGACCGCGAACCCAAAGAACGCCAATACCATCGGCATCTTTGTTGCGGATTTCAACCTCGTTATTTGTTGTGGGTGCACCAAACGCAAACGGAACACGCTTTTTTGTCCGCTTGGAAATACAGATTGGTCCAACCGTTTCCGTCATACCATAGCCCTGGATAAATGGCATGCCCAGGCGTTCGTAAAAGGTTTCGACCTCGGGCTTGGTGGCGGCGCCACCGGCAACCAGCAATGTTACACGGCCACCAAATATGTTGCGAACGGGGTCTTGAACCTTGCGCACCAAAAAGCCCAGGCCCAGTTTTTCCAATGTTTTACCATATTTCAAAACAAACGATGCAAATAGCCACAGATGACGTGCTTTTAATTGGTCGATAATGCGGTTACGAATAACCTCGAACAAACGGGGAACGGCCGGAATTACTTGGGGACGGAATTCGACAAAGTCCGCCATCAGTAATTTTGGATTAATGCTGGGCTGTAAAATAACGCCGCAACCGTATTCAATTGTTGCCAAAATTTCCACAGCGAAACCGAATATATGGTACATTGGCAAAAATCCATACAGGTAATAACCCGGTTCGATATAATCCCGCATGTCCTTTAACGAATGTGCACATTCAATCAGGTTAAAGTGTGTTAATGGCACAACCTTGGGCGTGCCGGTTGAACCCGATGTAAATGATAATACCGCAATGTCCAACGATTCGACGGGTGCTGGTTCCAGATCCGGATCGGGTTTTCCGTCTTTCTTGGTAATATCATAAAATGTGAAATTTTTTGTTTTATAGAAAAATGATTCCTCGGCACAGACAAGGTGACAATCTGCTATTGTGGTCATATTATCATATTCAAACGGGGTCAGGTTCGTATCCAACATCAAAACACGACCACCCAGATACCAAATAGCAAATAATGTTATCGGGAATTCCGGAATGTTGTGTGACAAAACCCCGACGACATCACCGGGTTTAACGCCGGCTTTGTGCAAAGATGCGGCGCGTGCCCGAACCAATTCTATGAAATCAGCGTATGTAACCTTTTCACGAACCAGGAACAGATTGTCCGGGAACTGTGATACTGTGTTTTCCAAAAACTTGTACATATTCATTGTATAAAATCCTTGTTTTTAATAATCTGTTGGGGGTATTATAATACAAAGTTAAATGGATTTCCAATATGAAAATACTAACAATAAATATTAATTCAATACGCGCACACGTGGAAAGTTTTATCGATATTCTGCGTGGTGGCGAATACGATGTGATTATGGTCCAGGAATTAAAGGTTGAAGACGCGTCTTTTCCGCATAACCTGTTTGATGAATTTGGGTATAATATCAAGGTTTTTGGTCAAAAAAGTTATAATGGGGTCGCGGTTTTTTCGCGTTTTTCTATCGAGGATGTAACACGTGGATTGCCAAATTTTGCAGATGCATCGGCACGATTCTTGGAATGTGTAATCGATGGGCATATTCGGTTGATAAATGTTTATATGCCAAATGGCGATACGGTTGATTCACCAAAATTTCCGTATAAATTAGATTGGATGAATGCTTTTGGTGAATATATTTCGGGGTATTTGGACAGTGAAGAACCAGTCGTCATCGGCGGCGATTTTAATGTTGCACTGGAAGACAGGGATGTATGGAATCCGAAAAATTATGTTGGTATCGCGATTGCTGCGCCGGCGGCACGCGCAATTTTACAATCGTGGCTGAACGCAGGTTGGACGGATGCATGGCGTAAACTGCACCCGGATGATACGGGGTATACTTGGTACGGATATCGTGGACGTGATACAGTCGGTAATAACCAGGGATTGCGATTGGATTATTTCCTTTGCAATAAAACGGCGGATGCGCTGGTTACAAATTGTGAAATTGATATGTGTCCACGTATGGCCGAACGTCCGACTGACCATTGTGGTTTAATGCTTAGATTAAAATAATTTGAACATTATAAATCGTTAACGCGTGCCAGGTCATCGTACGCTTTATACTTTATATCGCCGGTTTCGTGATATTCGTATGGTGCGGAACCAGCGCTGTACATATTGAAAAGTTCGGTTGTTTTTTGAATCGCCGCATCTATCATTTGCTGGGTCGTTTCGGAATCATATTCGATGCGCGCAACATCGTTATTGCGTAATTGTAAAAATACCATAATTGGTGTTTTGCTGCGTACGGTTGTTGGTATTTTAAATCCACCGGATTGCAACATGAATGCTTCCAATGGTAATTGTGGCATGTTGCCGTCCATTAATTGTGATTTTGATGGTGCGGCACCGGTTTTTATATCCATAACAACACCATCATATACACGATCGGCGCGCGCGCGTACTGTGCGATTTGCAATTTTTATGGCGCCCGGTATTTCGGCATAGGCGTTCGGTGTTGTGTTAATTTCGTCCGCGATTAACGGGGCAAATTCCGCAAATCTTTTATGCCAAAAATGGAACAGGACACCATCGCCCCCCAACAATTCATGGGCGGCCGCATCCATACGTGCAACCAGCGTATCCGGTGTGTCGCCAGGTTGTGCGTGTTCTATTGCATCATGAACCAATGTTCCAAATGCACGTGCATCGGGCGGCAACCAATAATCATCAATCGGGTGCAGTCGCAGAATATGTCGCGCATAAAACGCGTATGGGTTATGTATTAAAAGTTCCAGTTCAGTAACATAAACGTCCGTCCAATCGGCGGGTGGGGTTGGGGCGGAATAGTCAAGCGGTTGTAATGCAATATCATCACGCGCGTGGATTGTTGATAAAATGTCTTGGCCAACCGATGTGTCAAAATTGCCGCCACGTGCGGTAACGCGCGAAATAAATCTTGATTCCGGTGTTTGTGCACCACCGGATATTTTGCTGCGTAACCAATATACGTCCGACCCGCATGACAGATTCATAAAGTCCAATGACATTAATGATACTTTTCGATCGGGCGATGGCAATCCTATTTGTTCAGATATATTTCGTGGTAACCATGAATTTTCATATCCACGTGCCGGAAACATACCGTCATTAAGCCCCGTTAATATCACAACATCGGCGGTTTGCATACGCGATTCGATTGTCCCCAAAACGCATGTATGAACATCGTTTGCTGGGGTTGCACGGATTATAACATTTGATAATGTGTCCGCAATAAATGCGCGTGCATCGTTAATTGTTAATATAATTCCATTATTAATTAATGCGTTTGACATATCGCGTATGGCAATCCATATTGGCAAATTTGCTTCGTCCGTTGGATTAAATTGTGGTGTCCATATATCACGACACGAATCAACCAATTTTACAATCATTTTAAATAAATCGTGATTTGCATCAGCATATAATTCATCAAATGTATACGATTTTTTTTCAATCCAATCATCAAATAAATTTAATATTGCGCGACCAACCGCATGCATTGTTGCGGGGTGTCCACCGGAAAAATCGGCCGCAATATTATGTGCCGCAAAAGCGGACGCTATGCGTTGATTTCCGGCGGCATCGGGCGTTATTACCAAAACAGATTTATTATCACGCATTGCACGCGCGGTAATTTCAGCAACGGCGCAGGCTTCGACACTTTCGCGGTCGCATTCAATCAGGTGACAATGGGAAACCGCATCTGGATTATTAGGCTTGGTCGGATCGTTGCCAAACGCGGCGTTCATAAAGTCAATTGTGTTGGACGGACCAACATCTATTAATTGCACGTCCGTCGGTGTGCATCCAATACGCGTCAGAAATTTATATTCTGCATAATATGGATTTGTTGGTAATTCAAAATCACTTGGCCGTCCAGCAATTTTTCCGGACAATATTATTTTACCAAATGGTAATTCCGCAATTGCCGCCATTAAGTCAGCGGTTGCGGGAACACTGGCCGTGGAACCACAGACAATGACAGATTTATACTTGCATTTTGGTGATCTAATAAACGGAATCCAAGCACGAATGTCGGCATTGCGTTTATTCGTTGTAGTTGGGCGCCCATTGGATATTGCCGACATATTGTCGGATAATATTTTTAATATTTTTGCCTTGCCCCGAAAATGTTCGGCATATTTTTCGCCAACCAAGTCGGTCCAGTTTATCGTTGCAATATCAACACCTTCGTTTTCCAAATAGTCCGTCATACGAACCAAATCGTGCGCGATTGGCAATGCGGTTGAAATGTTGCCAATATTTGCATCCATTGATAATAATTTTGCCAATATTATAATTCGTTCGGTGTTGGAAATTGTGTCGGATTCCGATATTTCATATTCATCGGTATCGTCGACGCCTTCGCCAAGTGCAACCAGGTGTGGCAATATTATTGCGTGTCCGTATTGATGAACCAACATTTGTTCAACACTGCGCACAGCACGACGGCTTGGCAAAAAAATCAGAATGTTTTCCAGCGGAACATTTGACGCATCAATAATTTTCCAAAGTGCATCCGTCATATGTGCGGGATGTGTTGCGGCAAAAATATTTTTATTTGATACCAATGATTTTCCTTAAACTTTCGATACCAATTTTCTTTTCCGCGGATGTTTCAATTATATCGGATACCATTGCACCGTGGTCGGTATGTTTGATTTTTAATTGGTCTTTTTCGCGGGTGCGTTTATCTTTCTTGGTATAAATGATTTGATATTGAATTGCGTTTTCGTCACAGAAATCCATTAATTCTAAATCGGAATCGCGTGGACCAATTCGTGAATCAATTAAAACAAATAATCTTTTTAGTTGCCGGCGTGTTGTCAAATATTCTTCCAATCTTTCCAGCCAACGCAGGGCATCGACCTTGGAAATTCGTGCATAGCCATAGCCGGGCAGGTCAACAATCATCAATCTGTCGTCAATATTAAACAGGTTTAATGTCTGGGTGCGTCCCGGTGTATTTGATGTGCGGGCAACGTTTTCACCAACAATGGCGTTTATTAACGACGATTTGCCAACATTGCTGCGCCCGACAAAGGCGTATTCGGAAAACTGTGTTTTAGGCAAAGATTGGACGGTATCAAAACCGCCAACAAATTTAATCATTGTCGCCCCCGTGATTTAACATGCGTTTGTATGCTTCTTTTTTTGATATGCCGGCGCGTGCCGCCAGACTTGCCGCCGCCGATTTGGTATTTGTGGCCGCAATATCATTCACGATTTCGGTGATTTCAGCGTCCGACATTTTATGTTCGGGGGCGGGCGCAACAACAATAACAATTTCACCCCTGGGCGGCTCTATGTGCATTAAATCCGCCGCATAGCCAATAATTGCTTCTTCGTGTAATTTTGTAATTTCGCGAACGATTGCGATTTGCCGTTCGGGCATTACGCGTGCAAAATCCGCAATAGTGTCCATTATGCGATTTGGACTTTCGTAATAAATAATTGTGTGACGTATGCGGTTGTCATCGTGAATTTTTTTTGGGTCGTAAAAGCCGCAAAATGTAAATCGATCGGTTGGAAAACCGGATAGAACCAATGCGGAAATTGCCGCGGTCGGACCGGGGACAACAAATACCGGAATCTTTTCCGCGCGTGCGGCACGCACCAGGCGAAAACCGGGGTCACTGATTCCCGGCATGCCGGCGTCCGACACCACTGCGATTGATTTACCATTACGCAATTTTTCAACCAAGTCGGGAACAATATCGCGTTCGTTATGATCGTGGTGCGATATGCGTTTCGTTTTAATGTCAAAATGTGATGCCAATTTGCCGAATACACGTGTGTCTTCGGCCGCAATTAAATCGACATTACGCAGAACTTCCACGGCGCGTGGCGACATGTCGCCCAGATTTCCAATAGGTGTTCCAACAATGTAAAGCCCCGATTGCATTTTTATATCCTTTATAGTAAAATAATACAGAATTAAATGGATTTTTCAATGCATATAAAAAATATTTTCATATTTCTGGCGCTTGGTGGGTTGTTGGCTGCTTGTGGTGGCGGCGCGGGTCGTTGGTCGGTTGAACAAAATGATGCAACAACTGCACCTGCGGCGATGTATGGAACATATACAGATTCATCGTCCCATCGTATGGCGGTATTGCTGCCATCGTCTGGTGATGCGGGGGCAACGGGGCGTGCAATTCGTTCGTCCGTTGAAATGGCGGTGTTGGAATCTGGGGCGGAAAACCTGAACGTTTCATTCTTTGATTCGGCACGTGGGGTGGATGCTATTAACGATGCGTTGAATTCCGATCCGGAAATTATTGTTGGTCCGTTATTCGCAAACGATGCGCGCACTGTGCGTGAATTAAAGGCGTCCGGTTTGCCGGTATTATCGTTCACTTCGGACGCGACCGCGGTTGGTGACGGTGTTATGACAATGGCGTTAATGCCAACGAACAGTGTCGAATCGATTGTTCGCGAAATGCAGTCGGACAGGGTGCATAATTTCATAGTCCTGGCGCCGGATACCGAAACAGGCCATTTGTTGGCGGGTGCGGCACGCGCGGCGGCGAACGCGTATAATGTGCCATTGGTCGGTGCGTTTTTCTATGTCGAGAAAGATTCTGATTCGATTAAGTCCGCAACACAATTGGCGACAATGAATGTTGCCCGCACTGCGGCACATACACGGGCGCGCGAAATTTTATCCGATATTTTAACCAACGAAAGTTTAACGTCGATTGAACGTTCGTCAATTATTCGTCAGTTGGACAAGTTGTCAAAAAACGATGTGATTGGCGATTTACCATATGATGCGGTTTTGTTCTTGGGGACGGGTGACGATACAAAATCACTGGCGTCTTTCCTGCGCTATTTTGGGGTTGGTGCGCGCGATGCGAAGATGTATGGCACCGCCATGTGGGACGGCGCGGATATCGCGTCGGATTTGACTTTGTCGGGTGCAAAATATGCGGCGTTAGTTGATACAAGTGAGAACTTTGTCACAAAATATGAACGCGTTGCCGGGGCAAAACCGAATCGTTTGGCTTCGTTTGGCTACGATGCAACCAATGTGGCGATTGGCATGATGTATTCCGATAAATCGAACGCGGCATATTTGCTGGATCCGTCGGGCTATGTTGGGACAGACGGCATTTTCCGTCTGCGTCCGACCGGCGACAGTGAACGTGCGCTGCGTATTATGCAACTGACCGGTGATGGCGAGGTCAAGGTGGTCAAAGAAGCGGCAACCGACTTTATGTCACCGCTTTACAATATCGAACAGCGACATATTTCCCCGATGGGCGAATTGTCGTTACAGACGCGCGGTGTGAATCCGATGAACTATATTACATTACCAGAACGCATTCGTGGTAAATACAAATCAAAAACATACGGCGCAAATATGACGGCGCAAACAAACGCACAATTGGTTGATGTCGTGACCATGTTGCCCGAAGACGATCGCGATCCCGTTGTTACCGAAGATTACAAGCCGGTAAAATTGGCGCCAGTGGTTCGAACATATATCGACAGTATTGAAGTTGAAGAATAGTAAGAACAGTTTCGCTGTAAATGAAGGAGCCTTGGAAAAATCACAACAAGGCAGGTTCCCTAAGCATTTTCAGTTCGCGAATGTAGATTTCATTTTGTACAAAAATGTCTTTTCTCCGTTGTTTTTTAAGGGTAGTACGGTGTATATTCCGCATTTGCCGTTGAATCCTGGGGACGATTTTTTAGATATGGGGTGTGGTTGTGGTATTATCGGTATTTCTGCATACATAAGGTATAAACTTAACAAAGTTGTGTGTTCTGATATAAATGGGCATGCGGTACAAAATGCGCGTCGTAATGTTCAATTAAATAATTTGGAAAACGGTATTTCGGTTGTTAAGTCAGATGTTTTTAAAAATATACCACATCAGAAATTCGATTTAATTTTTTGGAATGCGCCGTATTTTGATGGAACGGCCACATCAAATTCGATTCTTTATGCGTCAATGTATGATGCGAATTATGCACATATAAAAAGGTTTATTATAGACGGGCAAAGATACCTTAAACCAAATGGTAAAATTATGCTTGGCTTCTCATCTGATAAATTCCCACTGGAACATGCCAGAAAACTTATCACTGAAATAGGGTTTGATATAGATATATGGTATCAAGGTAAAGATGAGTTTGGAATAAACCAAGAAATTTTAAACATTGTAAAAAGATAATTGTTGTTGCGGTTAATAACTGCTTACAACTTATAACCAACCACTAACACTAGCCACTAACAACTATTTCCCCAAACACAGTTGTGAGAATGTTGCGTCCATGACGTCGTTGGCGGTGATGGTGCCGAGTATTTTACCAATACTATCCGCCGCCGCGCGAACATGTTCACTGATTAAATCAAAATTATCACCCCGAAACGTGGTTGCGCTTTTCAATTCGTCACGCGCATTTTCCAATAATGTTTTTGTGCGGGTATTTATAACCAGTGAATTTTCCAACCCATCGGTTAATTTATGCAAACGCTTGCGAATAATTTTCAATAAATCGTTCAGGCCGTCACCCGTTTTTGCGGAAACATAAATTGCATTTTTATTTTTCTTGGTCTTTATCAGGTCTGATTTGTTAATGATGATTATTTCATTATCTGCACTCTGCACTCTGCACTCTGCACTCTGTTCTGCGGATACAATCCGCAGAACCAGGTCGGCGTTTTTGATTTCGTTATTCGTTCGTTCAATACCGATTTTTTCGATTTTGTTGTGTGTGTTTTTGCGCAAACCCGCAGTGTCAGAAATATTTACCAAGTATCCGTCAATGTCTAAATTAGCAGAAACTACATCACGTGTGGTACCCGGAATGTCAGACACGATTGCGCGGTTCGACCCCAGTATCGCATTAAACAGGGATGATTTACCAACATTTGGTTCGCCCACAAGTGCAATATTAAAACCGCCGCGTATGGCGCGCGCCGCCGCATAGCGCGATAATGACTTATCTATTTCACCGTATAATTTTTTGATTTTTGTTTTGATTGTTGTGCCAATATTTTTCGGTAAATCGTCCGCGTCGTAATCAAGAATCGCCGCACTGTACGCCGCAATTTCAATCATATCGGTGCGCCACGCATCATATATTTTACTGTCGCGGCCCATCATAGATGACAATGCCGATTTGCGTTGAACATCGGTTTGTGCATCCAGCAACGCAGCCAGTCCGTCAATATCCGCCAAGTCCATTTTGTTGTTATAAAACGCGCGCCGGGAAAATTCGCCCGGGGTCGCCATGCGCATATTGTTTGATGATAAAAATTCGAAAATTTTTTCAATAACCGCCGGTGCGCCATGCGATGCGATTTCAACGACATCTTCGCCGGTAAAAGAGTGCGGGGCGGTAAAGTATGTAATAATACACTGGTCAATGGGTTCGCCAGCATTATCGCGCAGGTTCACAAAATACGCATGTCGTGGTTGAATCCCGAAGCGCCCGATAATGCGTTCCGCAAAGTCAGACAAATTATTGCCAGATATGCGAATAACCGCAACGCCCGATTTTCCATGCCCAGACGATAAAGCAAAAATTGTGTCATTATTCATATTATTTATTCCCACTTATTTGTTTCAATGCGATGGGGACAAGTTTTGTGACATCTGCGCCGGGATTGTCGGCGACCAATTTTTGTGCCATGTCCACGATATCCAGCCGGCGATAGCCCAAACTTTCCAGCGCCGCCAACAAGTCGGGCAGGGCGCCCGCCGCGCCACCATCGTCCGATAAATCAATTGAGCCACCGCCGATTTTAGATTTCAATTCAACAATGATTTTTTCAGCAACTTTCTTACCCACGCCCGGGGCGGTTGCGATTGTTTTAGCATCACCCGTCGCGATTGCGGACAATAAAGTATCGGTCTTGATCGTGCCCATGATTGCCAATGCAACCTTTGGCCCGACGCCGGAAACGGTCGTTAACTGGTTAAACAGGTTTTGGGCGGCAATGGTCGAAAACCCGAAAAGCCGGATGGAATCTTCGCGCACAATTGTTTCAATCCACAATGTTACCGTGGACTTTGGCGTCAGGTATTCCGGGGTAAAAACCTTGTACCCGACGGGGCCCGCCATCAAGATTACAAACCCGTCGCCGATATAATCAACAATACCTTGCAATTTTCCAATCATTTGTTATCCTTTTGGGGTAATTTTAATCTAAAATAATCAAAAGGTCAAATATGAGTGGGCACAGTAAATGGCACAACATTCAGCACAAAAAGGGGCTGGTTGATGCGGCGCGCAGCGGTTTATTTACCAAATTGGCGCGTGAAATAACAATGGCGGCAAAGTTGGGCGACCCAAATCCGGATAATAATCCGCGTCTGCGCCTGGCTATTTTACAGGCACGCAAGAACTCTATGCCGAACGATAATATCAAGCGCGCAATTGATAAAGCGTCCGGTGGCAATACCGAAAACTATGTGGCGGTTCGGTACGAGGGCTATGGTCCCGGTGCCGTTCCGGTTATTGTAGAGGCATTGACCGACAACCCGCGCCGCACGGTGCCCGAGGTTCGCAATATCTTTGCGAAAAACGGCGGCAATATGGGCGAAGAGGGGTCGGTAGTATTTATGTTCACGCGTGCGGGTCAGATTATGTACCCGGCATCCGTTGGTAAAACCGAAGATGAAATGATGGAAATTGTTATGGATGCGGGGGCGGATAATTTGGAAACCTCGCCCGAAGGTTTCATTATCACAACCAAGCCGGACGATTTTATGACGGCGCAGAAAGCAATTGCGGATGTGTTGGGTGAACCGGAAAGCGCGGAATTAACCTGGATTCCGAATATGCCGATGGATTTGGACGATGAAGCATATGCTAAGGTTGAAAAGTTAGTCGAAGCACTGGAAGACAACGACGACGTTCAGAAAGTATTCACCGCCGCCGCGTAAAAATAAAAATGCCCGAACGGGCATTTTTATTTTAGTGTACAGAGTTCATCCGTCACCGCAAGCGGTGCCGAGACTTCGGAGTGCAGAGTTCAGATAATTAAAACGCCCATTCAGGCGGTTTTATTTTTCTGCTTCAGATATCTTGGCACGCAGTTCAGATTCGTTGCCTTTGATCCACGCATATGATCTTTCCATGAAATCATAAATATCTTTGCGTTCAATATAAAAGCGTTTCATCGTATCGAATATTGGTTCATCATTTATTGTCATATTGTAAAAATACGAATATGCAATGTATTTTGGCTGTTCAGCCAAGGCGACTAGATCAGAATTCCGAATAATAGTTTCCACAACAATTTCCGATAGTAACCATTTTAAGTGTGGGGCATCATATTCGGATAAATCGTCATGAAAATGTTTTTGCCAAAATGTAAACCATGCAAAGTGTGTGATTTCGTGCAGGGCGGTTGCCATTGCCCATTTAGTTTCAAAATAATGATAAATGTCGAAACAATGGTGTTCGATATCGCGTGGACAGATTGGGTTTAATCCGACCATGGCAACCATGTCGTTTAATATATTGGTGCAATCATTATCAAATGCGGAACCGTATGCCGCATTTAATTTGTCCGCAATTATTGTGTCCCAATTGGTTTGGAAAGTGTTTATAGATTTTTTTATGACGTTTTGTCGTTTCTGGGACTGGACACGCATTTGTTCGGTAATATATTTGAAACGATTCGTTTCCGACAAAGATTTTGTATATTCATAGTCTAGTTCGGGATACGCATTAAACAGTTGTCTGCGCCACCATTCGGGCGTATTGTCCCGCTGATGAAACAAGATAAAATCTATATCGCTATCAAAGTCTTTTTGTTGCCATATCAGGTGCATTTTATTTCCCGTATTCGGTTTCCAATTTTGTAAAGTTTAAATGGTCAACCCATGTGCCGTCCGGCATTAAATTTGAATCACGCATTATCCCGTCCAGATGATAGCCAGAATTCATTATTGATTTTTTACTGCGGATATTGGTTGCCATACATTGACGTGCCGTACGATGGACATGTAATTTTTCAAAAGCGATATGTTCAAGCATATCATGTGTTTCCCGATTAAAACCGTGCCCCCATGCGGACTTGATAAACCATACTTCGGCGAATTGAAGGGTTTTGTTGCTTTCCCAATAATGAATCCGTTGATACCCGATTAATTTATTGTTATGAAAAATATACCATATGGCGCCATTTTCATTGGACATTTTTTCGTCGTTTTTCATAATGGCTAAAACTTCGTCCACCGATTCCGGCAAAGATTTATCATATTTGGGTGAAAATCTTGTGTATTGAAAATCTTTTGGATCTTCGTTTTTAATAGCGTCCCACACCAATTTTGCATTTTCCAGTGTTGGTTCCAAAATGCGCATTTCTAAACGTTCCGTTTTAATATCGCGTTTAAATAATTTAAAGAACTTTTCCATTTGTTTTACCTTTTGCATAATTCGATTCGGTTTGCTTTACATATTGCGCAGGTGTTTGTTCGGAAATAATTGTGTATTCGTCCGGTGTGATTTTATGCAAGAAACAATATTTGTTATGCAGACCAAAAAAATATAAATCATTTTTTATTTTGATTGTAATTTTGGCGGTTTGATTTCCGCTTTTGTCTTTTACGAACATAACTTTTATCGGCAATCTGGTATAACCAAGTGCCTTGCAAAAAGCGTATGGATTACCCACAGAATTGCCGTGGTTGATTTGTTTTAATATCGTTTCAATTGCTGCAACAATTGTTTTAGTTCTTTTGTCGCGTATGGACGCGGTGCGCAGGAAGTTTCCAAAATCAGACATATTTTTTTCGTAGTCATGGTATGACATAACCGCCGCGATTTTATATGGTATACCAGCAGTTCGTTCTTTGATATGATATATTGTTTTTCCAACCGCTATATCGCTTAAAATAAATGGTATGTCGGGAAACTTTGGATGGCGTGGACGGTTTTCAATAAGTTTTCCACCGGGTTCGATGGCGTAATATTTTCCATCGCCCATTTTAACACATGGCAGAGTATGATTTGCCATACTGTCTATGAAATGGTCGTGGTGGGTGCTTATCATTATTTTAACATCCAGCCGTTCTGATTTTGGCAGTTGCGAATTAAGATAGCAAAATGCCTTGGCCAATGTGCCACACGACCATTGAAAACCACTTTCCACAATATCTTTGCCAGTTATCGCAAAGAAACGTTCGTGTTCGTTTGAGTTTTCGTTTATACCTGGGTATTTGTCTGTGATATTAAACAGAACATCGCGTTTGTATTTTTCGTATTCTTCTTTAGACAAACCGGCCGGGACATTTGGTTTTTGATTCAAACGTTCCAATATCTTTTTAATGGACTTTATTCTTTGTTCGTCTGTCATTTTATAAACCTTTCTAATGCGCTCATGTTGCTGTGGGCCAGGGCGATTGCAATTGCGTCCGCTTCGTCCGCGGTTTTGGGATTGGCGGCGGGTAATAATATTTTCACCATTTTATCAATTGCACTTTTGTCCGCGTGACCTGCGCCGGTTAACGCCTTTTTTATCTTGTTCGGTTCGTATTCATAAATTGGAATATCGCGGTTCGACACCGCCACAATTGCCGCCGCGCGCGCATGCCCCAGTATAAGTGTTGTGCGTGGATTCTTGTTTACAAATGTAATTTCAATGCTGCATACGTCCGGCGAAAATGTATCAACCAATTTTGAAACTTCGCGGAAAATTATTGCCAAACGTTCGGGTAATGTGCCGGTTGTTTTTGGTAAAATTACGCCACTTGCCACATATTTGCGGTTCGAGCCCGCGGTATCAATTACCGCCCAACCAGTATGTAAAAGTCCCGGGTCAATGCCCAATATGCGTGTCATTTTCGCCTTTGATTTTATCACAAGGGTGGGGGATTATAAAGGGAAAAAGAATTGTCATCCTCGCGTAGGCGGGGATAGGGACTATGAAGTCGCGGGACGAATGTCCCGCCAAGATAACGTAGTCGCCAGATGTCGGTTTAAAAGACCCTATTCCTGCCTGCGCAGGAATGACAAGGTTTGCAATATAGACTATTTTCTGAATGTCACTTTATTTACCGCGTCGAAGCCGAAATATTTATTTACGCGTTTTGCGATTTCTTCTGATTGATAAGAAAGTTGTAATGCAAATGCGGGGTTGATTGGGCGAACCGCGATATTGAATTTTCCGTCGGGCGTTTTCCGAATCGCCGCCAATGTTGATATGCCACCAATGTCCGGTCCCATAATTTCACCCCATCGCGCGGCCAGGTCCGCGTCCGATGCGCGCGCGCCAAATATGCGCAACAGTCCACCAACCGCGCCGGCCAATGTGTGCGGGCGTGCCGTGCGAATCTCTAACTTTTTATTTTGTTGGTTTGACATATTGATATTCCCGTGGCATTAGCAAAAACATTTGACCCTGGGCATGCTGACCATGTGCATATTTATATGCATCGTCACCCTTGCCAAAGAATATGTCGGCACGAATCCAACCGCGGATTGCGGAACCTGTATCCTGGGCAATCATCAGTCTTTGGAATTTGCGTCCGTCGGACAGGTTTGTACTTATATATACAGGCAACCCAAGTGTATAAATACTGTCGTCCATGGCGACCGAACGAATTTTTGAAAGCGGCGTGCCCAATTTACCAATTACATCCGGCGGAACCGATTCATAGAAATAGACATAACGCGGATTTTTATAAATTACATCGCGCGCCAGTTTCGGGTTCTTTTTAAGGTGTGTCCAAACGGCGTCCGCGGAATAGCCACCGTCCGGGCGAATGCCACGGCGGCGCAATTCTTCGCCAATCGATTTAAACGGCATGTCGTTCACGGCGGCAAAGTTCAATTTTACCATTTTCCCATCATCCAGTTGTAACATACCGGAACCCTGAATCTGAATGTTTTGGACATCAACAATGTTTGCCCAATACAAGACGCGGCCGATTTTTTGTTCAACGATTTTTTTCTTTTCAACGCCCTTGTAATTGCGGCCATCGGTTGGGACGCCCATTAACGGTTCGTTGTATTCGGCGGTTTTAACACGGCTGCCGCGTATAATCGGGGAATAGTATCCGGTGTATGTTCCGCGGTCGGTGCCGTCATCATTATATATCTTATATGGCTGGAAATTTGATTCGAACCATGCGCGCACGGTCGGGGTGTCGGCGGATGCGGCGGGTAATGTGCGACACTTTTCTTCGAACAAAGCACGATCAGGGATAACACGACCCTTGTACTGAATCTTGGCCTTGCATGAATTACGGAACGCCTGAAGGGCATAGCGCACATCGTCGTCGCGCCAGCCGGGTAATTCGGAATAGGATACTTTTTTAAGGTTAGATGACGGTGCCACCGAATCGTCGCCCGTATGTGTTGGCGTTGACAGGTCGCACGATGTCAAAATAAATGCGCAAATTGCGATTCCAAACAGCCGTCCGATAAATTTCCCCATTTTTTTCATCCCCCCACTTGTAAAATGCAAAAATAAATGCTATATCTATGATACCACAAATTGACGCGTAAAAAAAGGAGCAATCGCGATGGCAAAATTTAATATTATTTCTCAGTTCTTAAAGGACTTTTCTTTTGAAAACCCAAATGTGCCGGAATTATTCTTTAAACAGGAAAATACCCAGGCTAAATTGGAAATCAACATTGATATTCAGATCAAGGGTTCGGAAAACAACCTGTTTATGGTTGATTTGATTACCAAGGTTCATTCCAAGTTGGAAGCCGGTGATAAAACGGTATTTATGATTGAATCGACATATTCGGGTCTGGTCCAGATGGAAGAGGAAAAAGACGAAGAAGCCAAAAAGCGCACTTTGTTGATTGATGTGCCGACTTTGTTGTTCCCGGCGGTCCGCGCATTGATTACACGCGTAACATCCGAATCGGGTCTGGCGCCATTTGCGATGCAGCCAGTTGACTTTGCACAACTGTACGCGCAACGCAACGCACAAAAAGAAGCAAAATAATTATTAATAATTTATTAATAATGATAAAACCGTCGCGGGTTACTGTGGCGGTTTTATTTTAATCCCCTTTGCCCCGCGAAGGGGATTTAAAACGCGTTCGTGTTTTTCAAACTACAACCCACAACTTACAACTAACAACCCACACCTTTTTATGATATAATATATAGGTTAAGGAGAGAGAACAGGTAGTATGGCGGGGGACAAATATATTTCTTTGGGTCGGGTCAGCGGTTTTTCGTTTGCAAATATGGGGCTGTTTACTGGGTTTGCGGACGGTATTTATAATGCTGTATATGCGCTGGTAATTTTGGAAATATTTCGTTCCAGTGCCATTGTTGGTTTGTATGTCGCGCTGTATTCCGCGTTCTGTATGTTTGTGGGGCTTTTCGCGAACGAGGTTTTTCGTCGCTTTTCCAAGGTTCGGGTGTTTTATTTCGTGCTGTTGATGCTGGCGGTGGGTTATGCGATGATGAGTTTTTCGATTCTGCCGCGGACATTTATTACGTTGGATTTTACAACCGGTATCGCAATCACGCTAAGCCAGATGTTAATACCGCTTTTTATGTCGGACTTTGCGGGTAATGTTGGTATGGCACGAATAAATGCGCGGTATCATTTGTGGTTAAATGTCGGTGCATTGTTTGCACCAATGATTGCCGTTACAATAGCGACCGCCCATGGAAACAGGTCGGCGTTTATGGCGTCATCAATTATCTATATTTTGGCATGGTTGTTTTTTAAATGGTTCCATATTGTTCAGCCGGACAAACAGATTAAGCCCGTGAATCCGCGTCGGACTTTCCGTGCGCTGTGGCGAAATACACGGGCATTTTTCAGAACACCGGGTATGTTGCGGGCGTATTTGATAAATTTTGGATACTATTCATTACGGGCAATGCGTTTGCTTTTCGTTCCGATTGTTGTAATCGAGGCTGGGTTTTCCAAAGACACACTGGGGCTGATTTTAACATTGGGTATAATTCCGTATCTGGCGTTGTCCGAAATTATGGGGCGTGCGGTGCGGCGGTATGGTAAAAATGTATGGCTGATTTTGGGGTTTGGGTCAATGGCGGCATTTTCGGCGGCGGCAACGGTTATTACCGGGTATCCGTTATTGGCGATATTTGTTTTATGGCAAATATCGGGGGCTTTGATGGAACCTGTCCACGATTTGATGTTCTTTGATAATGCAAAACCGGCCCAGCGAACCAGATTTTATGGTGTTTTTCGGACCAGTGTAAATTTGCCGAATGTGATTGCGCCGGTGATGGCGGCGGCCTGTATCGCGTTTTTCGGGGTAACGGCATCCGTTTGGTTTGTCAATGCGGTTATCGGGGCTTTGACCGTCGGAATTATTATTACGCCACATAAATAAATCTGTTGCGTGGTGGTATTTTTCCTTGTATGATTTAACACGTTAAGTAAAGGGGATTTTTATGGCAAAAAAGGAAGTTTCAAAGGAAAATACTGCACCGGTTCGGAATCCGGCACTGGAATCTGCGTTGGCGCAAATTCAAAAGCAGTTCGGTAAAGAAGCCATTATGAAAATGGGTGACGGTTCACAGCAGAATATAGAAGCAATTTCAAGTGGTTCGTTGGGGTTGGATATCGCGTTGGGAATCGGTGGCTATCCGCGTGGCCGCATTGTTGAAATATACGGTCCGGAAAGTTCGGGTAAAACGACACTGGCGTTACATGCCGTGGCCGAGGCACAAAAGAAAGGTGGCACGTGTGCGTATATTGACGCGGAAAATGCGCTGGACCCAAGTTATGCAAAAAAGTTGGGTGTTAATGTTTCTGAATTAATTATTTCACAACCCGATTCGGGAGAACAAGCGTTGGAAATTGCCGATACGCTTATTAAGTCCGGGGCGGTTGATGTCGTTGTTATCGATTCGGTCGCCGCATTGGTGCCCAAGGCGGAATTAGAGGGCAATATTGGCGATTCGTTCGTTGGGACGACCGCGCGTTTAATGTCGCAAAGCCTTAAAAAGTTGGCGGGTTCGGTATCGCGCAGTAATACACTGCTGATATTCATCAATCAGATTCGTATGAAGATCGGTGTTATGTTTGGTAACCCAGAAACGACATCGGGTGGTAACGCGTTAAAATTCTATGCGTCGGTGCGTTTGGATATTCGCCGCACGGGTGCGATCAAGGATAAAGAAAACGTTGTCGGAAACGAAACACGTGTGAAAATTGTGAAAAACAAAGTTGCGCCACCGTTCCGGACCGTTGATTTCAAAATTATGTATGGCGAGGGTATTTCCCGTATCAGTGAAATTTTGGATATGGGTGTGAAATACGACATTATTGAAAAGGCAGGATCTTTCTATTCTTATAATAATGAAAGAATAGGCCAGGGTGAATCGAACGCACGTCAGTGGTTAAAGGACCATCCGGATGTTCAGCAAGAATTGCTGGATAAAATAATGGCACGATCATCCGGTATCGCCGAAGAAATGACAACCGGCCCATCGGATGAAGATACAACTGATGTAACAGAGTAAACAAGATGCCGGTTCTGTTAAATCGCAGCACCGGCATTTATAAAAACAGGCGGAGAGAACAATGAAAATAGCGCGCACATTGGCATTAACTAAAATCGTAATTCGCGGTCATATATTAAATTGGCCGTGGCGATCGCGCGCCGCCCGTCGTCGTGTTCGGACGGACTATACTGCGCGCGTTGCAACACAATATTTTAAACGCTATTTGCCGGCCGCCGCCGCGGTTGTCGAAGAACCCGTTATCAAAGATGATAAAAACGATAAAATTTGGACAATATGGCTTCAGGGTGAAACGCATGCACCGAAATTGGTGAAAGCATGTTTTAAAAGCATACGCAAACATTGCAAACAGGAATTGGTTATATTGGATGCGGATTCTATTTTTGACTATATCGATTTGCCGGTTGAAATTGTGAATAAGTATCGTGATGGCAAGATCGGTAATGCACATTTTGCCGATATTTGTCGTGTGGAATTGCTGTATCGATACGGGGGGTATTGGCTGGATGCGACCGGGTTCGTTACATCGCCAATTCCAAAATGGATAAGTGACGAAGATTTCTTTGTGTACCTGGCGGGGCATAATTATAATATAGGTGGCAGCCCGTATTCGTTTATGCAGAACTGTTTTATACGCGCGCGTCGGGGGGCATACCTGTTGGCGGCGTGGCGTGCGATGATATTGGATTACTGGATGCATGAAAATCATACTTTGGATTATTTTATGCACCAGTTGTTATTCAGAACACTGGTTGAAAACGACCCACGCGCAAAAAAGTATTTCAAAAAAATGCCGCATGTAGACCAAGACCCGACTCATGCGCTTTGGTGGGCATATAAAGATAAACCATTTGATAAAAAAATATTTGATGAATTAACGTCGGAATCGTTCTTTCAAAAAACGACCTATCGCGGAACGGAAAATCCAATACCGGGTTCGTTCGCAGATGTAATGATAAATAAAATGTATAAATAAAACCACGGGGGGCGAATATGCCAGCAATATCTATCATAATACCGGTGTATAATGTCGAAAAATACCTTCGGCGGTGTTTGGACAGTGTTTTAAACCAGACTTTTTCGGACTGGGAGGCGATCTGTGTTAACGATGGCAGCCCCGATAATAGCGATAAAATATTGGCGGAATATGCCACGCGTGATAAGCGATTTAAAATCGTGAATAAAACGAACGGTGGTTTGTCAGACGCACGAAACGCGGGGTTCCCGCATACGCGTGGTGAATATATTATGTATTTGGACAGTGATGATTTTATTCATCCACAAACTATGGAATTGGCGTACTATATGGCACAGCGTGATAATTCGGACATTGTGTCATTTACCTATGATCGTCATTATCGGCCGCGTCTTATTGTTAGGCATTTTCTGCATATGGACACGGACAATGTGATTCCGCGTCGGTTACATAAAAAATATAAACCGAACAAAGTTAAAACACTGGTTACGGATGATGTTTATCGCTATGCGACCGAACGGACACACAATATGTTTCATCCAAAGCGCAAATGGTTGATTAAGCATTGCCAGGTTTGGAAAAATATGTACCGTCGTGAATTGATTGCCGACATACCGTTTATCAAGGGCATTTTGTTCGAAGATTTTCCGTGGTGGTCCCAGGTTATGTTGAAGAATCCGCGTGTTACAATTATGCCGTTGCCGCTGTATTTTTATATTCCTAATTTTAATGGTATTGTGTTGGCGGCAAAACAGTTGCGAATTATGCAAAGCCTGTGTATAGGCATTGAAACCGCATACGCGGCATATCGTGATCGTGCAACGCCATATCAGTTGAAAATGTGGGCGGATAATTTTATGTGGTATTTTGTGAATTGGGCTTTTCGTAAAGTGCGCTATATGGAAAACACGGCCGATCGTGAAGCGGCGCGTCATTTTATGCGCGAATTGGTTTTATCGGGGGCGTTGGAATGTCCGACATGCGATTGGTGTGAAATGAAATATAACCTTGTTCGGTTCGCACGCGGGGATATACAATAATGAATAATAAAAAACGCAAAATACGTGTTGCATTTTGTTTGCGTGATATGAAGGTTGGTGGCGTTGAAAGTGTCCTTACACGTACACTGGATAAATTGGCGCAATATCGTGATTTGGATATAAGCGTTATCACATATACCCCGATTCGTGATGTTTGGCGCGATTGGTTTTTGGCACATAAAAATATTTCTGTGCGGACTTTATATCCATGCAAATTTTTAGGAACAGATTTACCTCATTTCTTTGTGTGGCGCGCTTTAAAGCACATAGCGCGTGATGTATATCGGTGGACACGACGAAAATTTTTGAATAATCGTGCATTTAGTGATATAGATGTTGTTGTTGATTATTATGATTTTGATTGCGCGCGTGAAATTGAAAAATTGCATATTCCAAAAATTGCATGGTGGCATTCTTCGGCGGAAAAATTTCACAATGGCGGATATGCCCGTCACATATCTAATTACAATCGGATGGTCGTTTTGACGGATGCTTTTGCAGATGAACTGCGACAACAATGTCCGGAATATGCCGATAAAATTATGCGGATTTATAATCCAATTGATGTTGATGCTGTGCGGGAAAGGGCGGGTGTGGCACCAACACGTGATGGGGACTATTTTGTGTGTGTTTCGCGATTGGTTAATGGCAAAGATATCGAAACATTAATTCGTGCATTCGATGCTTTTTGGCAAAAAAATAATCGTCCGAATGTGGATTTGTTAATTGTTGGTGATGGCTATGCACGAGCAAAATTTGAAGCGTTTGCACATGGCGTATCGGCAAATAAACATATCATATTCACCGGAACCGTGGATAACCCATTCGGGTTCATGCGTGATGCGTGTGCGAATATTTTGTCCAGTGTTGGCGAAGGTTTTGCAATTGTATTAATAGAATCCGCCGCGGTTGGTACAATTAATATTGCATCCGATTGTGCGTATGGTCCGCGCGAGGTTTTGATGAACGGGCGGGCGGGGATGTTATTTAATGTTGGTGATACGGATGCGTTGGTGCAACATATGGACGCCGTTTATAATAATACGGTTGATGTTAAAAAGATGGTAAATGTTGCAACAAAAAATATGAATCGTTTTGATGCAAACGAAATCGCGGAACAAATTCATAATTTAATTATGGCCGTTCGTTAAACCCCAGATTTAATAAATCGATGTGGTATTTTGACAACGCGTTTCAGACCCAGCATGCCCGGTTTATCAAATGCATATATGGGGCGAAAAATCCGTTGCATAATACGCGCTATGTGCATAAAATGCTCGGGTTGCGGAATTTTTGTTGTTACGGCATTAATGGTTCCATTACCACGACGATGCAGATGATTTACCCAATCGGGACCGCGTTTTTCGGCTTTACGAATCAACATATCCATATCAACCGCGCCAAAATGAAGTAAGTATAAATTTGGATCAATGTGGAAATTGTGATTTTTGACACTGTGAAAACCGCTGCCCCAACGCACGGGACGATTTATGACGACTGGTTTTGTGTATCGGGTGGATATCAATGCATATTCGCGCTGTTCCAATAATGGCATTTCCATGTCCAATGATTTTTCCTGTTTTAAATGTTGACCAACATCCAACCCCAATCCGGACACGGTTGTTTTTATTTTTAACGATGATAAATATTCCGCCAGTGTCATTTTAGTATTAGGGTCAACAATTAAAAATTCGTCGGTATCGCACCCAATAACAATATCGTATGTCTTTAATAATTCGTGTGCCAATTCGGACAGTTTACCAATACGATATTTATCACCCGCGGCGCGCGACATTGGTGTATGTTGTAATTTCTCTATATGGGCATTTCCGGCATATAGCGGCTTTTTCTGGTCTGTGCCATCCAATAAAATATAAAGGTTTTCCGTCCCCAGTTGTTTACCATAATACGCAATCCAACGGGACAGAAAAAACTCATCATCCCGTGCCATTGTAATTGCCGCAATCTTTTTTAGTTTTTTCATATTTCGCCACTTTTTAGTTTTTTTAGTGCATATTGAATATTGCGTATCCATATGCGTAATGAGTTACGTGTTAACAGCCAATGCATATATTTTTCGCCATATACACGGTTTGCCGTTACCATAATAGCATCACGAATATTTTGTGCAATGTGATTTAGTATGTATTCCAATTGGCGTCCGGCTGCACCGTTGTGTCGGGTAAAGCATGCACGCTTTACAAAAGGACACCCCCGTTTAAATAGTTGTTTTGGGTGATTATATGTAAAACGTCCACGAATATTGTATATGCCGGCATACGAACATCCGTTGTCGCGAATAATATTGGTTAAACCGTGTTCGTATTTTACCGTAATAATATATTTATGCTCTTCGTGCTGGACGGATGTCATAAAATTATCAAACCACGGTGTTAAAAATATCTTTTTACCAAGCCGCACAAACCAAGATTCCATATATGCATGTGTTTTATGGTGGGCAATAACTAACCCGGTGGCATCCGTTTTTGTGGATTCCATATTTTTTAGTGTTTGCTTTATATCAAACAGCGGTCCGAATACGGAATCGTTAACCATATAAACATCAGTGTAGTTTTTAAGAATTTTTTTGTCGCGCGCCCAATTATATGCGCGTTTATATGAACCAAAATCATATTCGCCATGGCGTATTGCAATGGCGTGCAATACAAATGGTTTAATTTTATCTAGTTCAGACTTTTTACAATCTGAGTCCATACAAAGGACAATATCACCATGCCGCGACAGCGCACGCACATAGTGAATTAATGCGTCATCAATAACACCATTTGCATCGTATCCTGCAAAAATAAATAATCGTTTTGTCATGGATTTTATTCCTTTGGCATAATATAATTATTACACGTTCAGATAATTTTGCAACAGGGTAAAAAAATAATGTCGCCTAAGATAACTATAATTATACCTATGTATAAAGTGGAAAAATATTTGCCGCGGTGTTTGGATTCTGTGTTAAATCAGACTTTTGCGAATTGGTCGGCGATATTGGTTGATGATGGTTCGCCGGACAAATCGGGTAAGATAGCCGATAAATATGCGGCACGCGATAACCGTTTTGTTGTCGTGCATAAGAAAAACGCCGGTGTTTCTGCGGCGCGTAATACTGCGTTGGATATGGCGGATGGGGAATATATTATGTTTTTGGATGCGGACGATTGTATTCATCCGCAAACGATGGAAATTCTTTACAATATTGCAAAGCGGGAAAAGGTTGATGTGGTGGCGTTTGAGTATGATCGCAGTGCACATAATGCGCCGGATGCGGTCGATTTTCCACCGGATAAAATGCCGGAATCATTTAAAAATAAATATGATATAGATAATATAAAATATAAATATGTAAAGAACCTTATTACTAAATCAACAAATCGCGATTATGGACCCCGTTCGTGGTATGTACAGACAGGAATGACCACAATGCGCATGTATCGTCGAAAAATGTTGGGTGATTTGCGGTTTGATACAAATATGCGGGTGCTAGAAGATACAGTGTTTTGGTCGTATGTGTTGTTGCGGCGCCCAAATGGCGTTGTTACGCGGTTGCCATTATATTATTATACTGTTAATCAAAATTCTGCGTTACATGGTGGGGCGGGGCAGACGGCCATTAATACATTGATTGGTTTTAGTGCGGTCGCCAAAGAATATCGTAAAACCGCGAAGCGGCGTGATGCACGAATTTGGTATAAACGATTTTTATGGTCGATACTAAGTCGTGTATACCGCGGTGCAATGCATACAGCGGATTTTGCAATACGGCGTGAAATTGCCGATGGATTCAAGAAATTGCAAATTGACGGTATATTGGACTTGGCACCCGGAATGCATGCACGGCGGTATCGGCGACGAATATTACGCTTTATTCGTTCGAATTCATAGCGTGCAATTTCTCAATATATTTATCCATAATGTCATCATAGACTTCGTTGCGGTCATACAGTTTGAACTTTTCTGCATTGCGGTATTCACTGCTTTCACCGGTGGCGGTTCCGCGTTTGAATTTAGCCATGTATTCTTCGTATGATTTTGTATAATAATGATTAATCCGCAAATTATTATATGCCGGCGGGTTGGTCGATTGGTGTGTGCGACCCAGTTTTTTCCCATTGTTATCAATTGTCCATCCCGCAACCAGATTTTGGTGCAGACAAGTGTATTCCACCAATAACCGCGGATTTACAATGGACTTTATGCCAAAAGTATTTTTCGCATGACGTTTGTAATTTTCCATTAATAATCCGTCCGGCTTGGTTTTATGTCCAGATGAACCGTATATTACCCAGGTCACAATTAATTGTGCGAAATTTTGTGGCATAGTATGCAAAAATTCAGGAACTGTTTCGTGATGAACCGGAACCAAAAATTCGTCCAAATCTATTAATGCCAACCAACGCGTGTCGTCCGAATGATTGTTTATAATTTCCAGATATGCCGGTAATTGCATGCGTTGTCCGGGGAACCAATGATATTCCACAATGCCGCGTTCAATATAAGGCTTTAATATATCGCGCGTATTGTCGGTTGAACCATTGTCATAAAGATAGAATTTTGTAATACCAACCAAAATGTGAAAATCCAGCCATTCTTTTAAGTATGGACCTTCGTCCTTCATAATTGCGCCAATGGCGGCCTCGTTTTCGAAATGCTTTTTCCGGTCGTTATGCAAAACGCGCCACCGTTTAAGCAGACCAAATTGCAACATTCCACGAAAAGCCCGTCTGTATTTCTTGGATGGAATCCAAAAAGTTAAAATTTGGGATAATATTTTTCTTTGCTTTGAAATGTGTGGTAATGCCATACGCGCCCCTTTTGTTCAAAGATAGCCATTTTAAAGGCTGTTTGCAACAGAATAAACATTTTTTCCAATATTTCATACTTGCGAATGCGGCGGGGCGGGGTGTATAGTTGTGTTTAATGAAAACGGTTTATTCTGATTTTTTCTATAAATTTTGGTTTTGGCGTAATACATTTAGCCTTGGGCTGCGACAAAACAAAATAGTCCATGTGAAAAATGGTATTATCGCGATTCAAAACGGCAGTTATGGAGTTTTTGATGAACAATTTCATTTCGTGCGGGAAAGTTTTAAAACGCGTGGTCGCGCCCGTCAACGCGTACCCAGAATAAAAAAATCTGATATTGATTTTATCGATAAAGATGTTGTTTATATGGGTGGCGTAATGCCGCATTTTGGTCATTTTTTACTGGAACATTTTTGTCGGGCGTATGCAATGCTGGACGCTGATATGCGTGATAAATATGTTGTGTTTGCTAATTACAAAGATGCAACTGTTCCACAATTTGTGTACGATATGATGGGGCTGGTTGGTGTGCCGCGTGAACGTGTATTTATAATTGATAAGACAACACGGTTCAGAAATGTATATGTTCCGACCCAATCGTTCGATATGTTCAGATATACATCGCCAGAATACGGAAAAATTTTTGATTATATTGTAAATAATATTGATAATGGGGCGGGGCGTTATAGTAAAAAAATTTATATTTCGCGCGCTAAAATGGGAACACGCAGAATACTGGGCGAAGAAAAAATTCAAAGTATTTTCGAACGAAACGGGTTTCAAATAATTTATCCGGAAACGATGTCATTGCAGGATCAGGCGGCGATTGTCGGGCATTGTAATATATTAGCGGGCTGTGCGGGAACGGGACTGCATCTGGCATTATTTATGCCGCGTGGTGGAACCGTGATTCAGATTAAGCGCAATCGTAAAAATAAAGATTCCGCCAGTACACAAACATTGATAAACCGCACCCGTGGATTACATGGTGTTTTTGTGTCTGCGGCGGTCGAGAAAAATAAATCGCCGCATTATTCCGATATGCCACAAATTATAGGTATGACAAAATATATGCGCAAATTTATGGATGATTTTGGAATAAAATATAACAATGGCGATGTTAATATGAATCAATCTGATTTAGATGAATATAATCGATTGTATGAAATCTATAATAACACGCATACGGCGGAAACGTGCATATACAGGATTTTAAATGTATTTATAAAATTATCCGCATGTGTGATTCCGGGGCGTGATAATCGTAAAAAATATCGTGCATTTCTAAGGTCGAAAATAAGATAAAAAACACCGCCCATTTGGGCGGTGTTTTTATTCATCCGATTCGGCAAAGCGATATGCTTTTTTACGTTTGCCACTGTCCAATTCTTTTTTACGCAGACGAATCGTCGTGGGGGTAACCTCTACTAATTCATCGTCCTGGATATACGACAACGCTTCTTCCAGACTCATTTTGCGCGGTGGTGCCAAGAATAATTTTTCATCCGCCGTAACCGAACGAACATTGGTTAATTGTTTACCTTTGACCGGATTAACCTCTATATCATTTTCTTTGGAATGTTCACCGATAATCATACCGGAATAAACTTCGGTTTGTGGCCCGATAAACAGTGTTCCGCGTGGTTCCAGATTGTGCAACGCGTATGTCGCAGCGGATCCGGCCTCCATAGATACAAGCACACCCGGACGATATTGTGAAATTGGACCACGGTATTCATCGTATTTATCAAATACGCGGTTCATAATGCCTGTGCCACGCGTGTCGGTACGAAATTCAGACAGATAGCCAATCAACCCACGTGATGGGGCTGAAAACACAATACGCGTTTTTCCGGCACCAGACGCTTTCATTTCTGTAATTGTCGCTTTGCGCTTGGTCATCTTTTCAATAACAACGCCGGAAAATTCGTCATCAACATCAATAACGACTTCTTCGATTGGTTCCAGCTTTTCGCCGTTCGGACCTGTTTTCATAACAACGCGTGGACGCGATACAGACAATTCAAAACCTTCGCGGCGCATGGTTTCAATTAAAATTCCCAACTGTAATTCGCCACGACCGGAAACTTCGAAACTTTCGTTGTTTGCACTTTGTGTAACCTTTAATGCGATATTTGTTTCGGCTTCGCGGAACAGTCTTTCGCCGATCATACGCGATGTTAATTTTTTCCCTGACCGCCCCGCCAACGGTGATGTATTAACAAAAAATGTCATGGTCAGGGTCGGTGGATCAATCGGCATTGCCGGTATTGGTTCGGTAACACTTGGGTCGCACAGGGTGTCCGCCACGGTTGCTTTACTGAATCCGGCAACAACGATAATGTCGCCTGCGGATGCACTGTCGCGGGAAATCTTTTCAACGCCACGATGTTCAATGATTTTTGTAATCTTGGCATTTTCGATAAATTCGCCACGCATATTAATTGCTTTGACCGATTGACCAACACGAACGGTGCCGGATTCAACTTTGCCGGTTAAAATGCGACCAACGTATGGGTCGGCTTCCAATGTGGTTGCCAACATAGAAAACGGTGCATCAATCTGACAACGCGAACCATTACAATCTGGTGCCGGTACATGGTCAACAATCAATTGGAACAGTGGGGTCAGGTCTTTGTGTTCGTCGCTTAAATTACGAACCGCCCAACCGTCACGACCAACTGAATATAAATATGGAAAGTCTAATTGCGAATCGGTTGCACCCAATTTGTCAAACAAATCAAATGTTTCGGTTAAAACTTCGTCCGGGCGGGCATCGGCACGGTCAACCTTGTTAATGCAAACGATTGGACGCAGCCCCAGTTTTAATGCCTTACCCAACACGAACTTAGTCTGGGGCAGGGGACCTTCGGCTGCATCAACCAACAAAACAACACCATCAACCATGGATAAAATACGTTCGACTTCACCACCAAAGTCCGCGTGTCCCGGGGTGTCCACAATATTAATCTTGTATTCGCCCCACTGGATAGATGTCGGTTTTGCCGAAATAGTAATGCCACGTTCGCGTTCGATATCGCCACTGTCCATGACGCGGTCTTCGACCTTTTCGTTGGCACGAAAAGTCCCCGCCTGTTTCAGCATATTATCGACCAGTGTGGTTTTTCCGTGGTCAACGTGTGCAATAATTGCAATATTGCGAATTTTCATCTGTTTTACCCCGTATTTTGCGTAAATCGGACATAGATTATACCATTTTTCGCAATTTTCAACAAGATACAACAATTTTTTATAAAAATATTGACATTTTTTGTAATTTGTCTATATTTATAAGCAGAAGTTTAATAAAAGGGTTTATTATGAAAAAGATAGTAAATTTTGATGCAACTATACAAAATTTCTTTAATGACGCGATTTCTTGGCTGGAAAATCGCCCTGTTCGTTTGCGTGACGGCAAGTACGAAGAGGGTGTTGCCAGCGAATATTTGAAGATGGTTCAAATGGATCCGCGTAAGAATACAGCGAACAATGCTGCCTATGTAAACTGTGATAAATTAAGTGGTTTTATTGAACGTCATGTAGACAGAAATGGCAGTTTGATAACTAATAATGATTTGTATTTGGCTGTTATTCGTGTGTTGGATGCGATTGGTCAATATTACACCAATGATTATCAATATACGCAACAGGAACTGTTGAAAAATATTAAGCAATTTCAAATAGCGTTAAATCGCAATAATATTATAAAATCTGCGTTTTATAAAACACGACCGTTGGCGTATTTTGCGCAAAAACAGAAATAAAAAACCGGCAAACGCCGGTTTTTTATTCTTAATGTTTTCCACCAATTTTTGTTCGGCCACCCATTAATGGTTGTAATTTTTTCGGGATATTGACCGAACCATCGGCGTTTTGATGATTTTCGATAACCGGCACCAATGCACGTGGCAGTGCGATTCCAGTATTATTTAATGTTGCACAGAATTGGAGCGTTCCGTCGGCCGCACGATAACGAGTGTTGGTGCGACGTGCCTGGAATTGTCCGATTGACGAACAAGAACCCAATTCACGATATGCGTTTTCCGACGGGAACCATGCTTCGACATCGTTCATTTTAACCTTGTTGAAACCCATGTCGCCGGTGCAGTTTGCAATCACGCGATATGGCAATTCCAAATCTTCCATAACTTCGCACAGGTTGTTCAAAATATGTTCGTGCATTTCGTCACTTTGTTCCGGTGTGCAGTATATGTATTGTTCAACCTTGTTAAACTGATGAAAACGAACAAGCCCGCGTGTGTCACGACCGGCGGCACCGGCTTCCTTGCGGAAACATGGTGAAAAGCCCGCATATTTAATCGGCAAATCTTTTTCGTTCAATACTTCGTCCGCATGCAGTGAATTCAGAATAATTTCCGCAGTCCCAGCCAGGCATCGATCAGTATCGGTCAACATAAACACATCGTTATTCATAACCGATAAATCGGAACCCATGAAATGTCCGGCATTGAAAATAGTTTGCGGTTTTGTGATTGACGGGCATTCGATATATCTGAAACCCTTGGCTATTAATTTTTGAATAACATATGTTTCAATTGCCAATTGTAATTCGGCGGCTTCGCCCATTAAGCAGTATGTACGGGTGCCACAAATTTCGCCGATTTTTTCCGGTGCCCACCAGTTGTTCATATCCAACAAATCCCACTGCGCCCGCGGGGTAAAATCAAACTTGGGCGGTTCGCCAACACGACGAACCTCTACATTATCGGCGTCGTCACGACCAATTGGTGCGTCTGGCGCTGGAATCTGGGGAACACAGTGCATCAATTCATTTAATTCCGCTTCCTTGTCCGCCAATTCCGCCATATCGGCCGCGATTTCTTCGCCAATTTGTTTGGATTGTGCAATCAATGGCGCTTTGTCCGTGGCGGTTGGTATTTCGCGTGTAATTTTATTTTTTTCCGCGGTCTTGGTTTGTGTAATTGTTTTCAGTTCACGCACGCGCTTGTCCAACGCCAAAATTTCATCGACATTGTCGGCAAAATTTTTGACCGCGCATGCGTTTTTAACTATGTCTGGATTTTCACGAATAAATTTAATATCAATCATTTGTTGTGTCCCCGTATTTGTTAATGTATGCGCGGATTATAGGATTATTTAGTGGCAAAATCAACATATTCGTATATTGATTTTTCGGTTTGCGTTACATATATAATATGCTATGATTTGGGCAATAAATAAAAGGAAAAGGTAATGGAAATCACAATTTATGATGTAATTATTTTGGGGTCGGGTCCGGCCGGGCTGACCGCGGCGCTGTATGCGGGGCGCGCTAATAAAAAAACGATTATTTTGGGCGGGCCAACACTGGGCGGTCAAATGTCCACGATTGCTAAACTGGAAAATTATCCGGGTTGGGCCGGCGACGGAATGGGGTTGGCCGAATTTATGAAAAAACAAGCGGAATCGTTCGGGGCAAAAATTGTGTTTGCGTCGGCTAAATCCGTGGACGGTGACGCGGAAAGTGGTTTTAGTGTGCTGGGTGACGACGGTAAAAAATATGTCGGCAAAACGGTAATTTTTGCAACCGGCGCAAGTCCGCGTAAACTGGAAATAGAGGGCGCGCGTGAATTAATGGGACACGGTGTTTCATACTGTGCGACATGTGACGGATTCTTTTACTATGGCAAAGATGTTATGGTAATGGGTGGCGGAAACGCGGCGTTGAACGATGCGCTGTATTTGGCGGATGTTGCAAAATCGGTCAAGATAGTTTATCGCAAGGGGTCTTTTTTCCGCGCCGAAGAGGTACTGCGTAATCGGGTTGCGGAACGCAAAAATATCGAATGTTTGTTTAATACCGATTTAAAAAAGGTTGCGCCCGTTCCCGGAACGGACAAGATTGTTGTTACCACATTGGACGATAAAGAAATTGAAACGGACGGCCTTTTTGTTGCCATTGGACACGAAGCAAACACCGATTATCTGGACGAGGGCGTGCCCCGTGACGAAATGGGTCGTTTGATACCGGATAAATTACCGGCGGGGACATTTGTTGCGGGTGATGTGCACAGCAATATAAAAATGCAGATTGCCACCGCGGTCGGCACAGGTTGCACCGCCGCCATGAACGCAATTGCATACCTTAATTCGCGGGAATAAAAAAGTAAAAGATCTGTAACAAAAAGTAATGGACGATAATAATGGAAAAATTCTTTGAATTATTTAAGCGAGATTTTAAAACAGAACGTTTAGAGATGCGGGTACTGGAGCCAACACCGGAAAATGCGAAGTTGATATGGAATGCAATAAAAAATGAAAAACCGGCGGATTTTCAATTTATTCGCTTTTCGCCAAAGTACGATAAACCGTTGCCAACATCGTCGGATGAAGTATTGGCGATTATGCAAAATGATGAAAAAATGGCACATGAAAATGGTATGATATGGTATGTTTTCCATGATGGCAAATTGGTTGGATATGCGCGCGTTCATTATTTTGACAGTAATAAAACATTGCAAATCGCGGCGATATGGTTGGTAAAAGTTGCGTGGGGATATGGTTTTTATAAAGAAATCCGTGATGTTCTAGAAAAAATTGCCTTTAAAGATTTGGGCGCACACCGTATTGGAATACAGTGCATGGCGGGCAATGTTCATAGCAAAAAGTCAATAGAAAATTCGGGTTATCATTTGGATGGTTGTATGCGTGATGCAAACATGATGCCAGATGGTACATGGATGGATCACTTAGTGTTTACAAAACTTGCTAGTGAATACAGAAAATAAAATGTATAAATATGCAAATGGGAATAAAAACGCGCCAACGGCGCGTTTTTTATCATAATTACATTTCTATATTATTGTCACTCTTAATAGGTGTACGATTATGTTGCAGCACATTCAAGACACCGACTTGAAATGCTTGCCTTTTGCTTTCTTTTATTTTGATTCCAGATAGCTTAGATAATAAATCTATGTATTTATAATTAAAATATAAAATATCATTAATTTTTTTTGTTGCGTCTTTCGGCATGTTATCTTTATTAGCATTAAAGGCATTCCATACATCATCGCTACTGGCAGACATCATTGATCTTAAACGACTAAACGGTATAAAGCCCTGACGCAAAATTTCGGTGGCACTAACAAAAGGTTTGTTTTCTCGCAACGGAATATCTAATATCTTTAGAATCTCATCAAGTTTATCCTTTCGTACACACAAGATTCTTAAGCCGTTCTTACCAAATTTATATTTAATAATATCGGGGTATTTATCTTGTAGTTTTTCGAGAACCTGGGCCAGTGGTGTGTGCCTACCAAAGTTGCCACGTTTTTGGTATAAGTTTTCGGATTCTTTTAAAATCTGATGGTTCCATGGAATATTCACCAATTTGTTAATTTCTGATGCCGATAACCAATCGTCCGTTTTACAAGAATCCTGGGTAAATGGTATCAAGTTATATTCTGCTTGGAATTTATCTAAATAATCAGAACGCAAATAACGCCACCAACTTTTACTATCTTTCACCGCTTCAGGATACTTCTTAGCAAATTGCGCAACCATACGGGAAAATGGGTTGTTGTTTTTTTGTTCCGTCGACTCAAAATATTTTGGCATATCATTCGTTGAAATCCATGCAAATACAGGTTTTGTATTATTTGCAGAACCTTTTTTAGCCATTTGTAATTCGAAATCTTCTAATGATTCATGATTAGGCATTGAATTATCTCCTTATATCGCTCTAATCGTAGCATCTTTTGTTATAAAATGCAATATTATCGCGAATGATAGAGAGATTATTGTATATCATTTTGGGTTCCAATAAAAACGCGCCGTTGGCGCGTTTTTTACCAATAACCGACAACCTGTAACCAATTATTTCTTTCCAAAATGTTTTTTCAAAATGTCGTATGCGCTGGAAATCCGGGCGAATTCAGTCGCCGAGCCCGAACGGTCGGGGTGATGTTTTTTTGCCAATGCGCGGTAACGCACGCCAACCTCGCGCCACGATGCGCTTATCGGTAAATCAAAAACTTTCAACGCGTTCATCACTGGACCGGGCAGGGCGGTCTTTTTAGGCATTTTATCAAATGTGCCGCGACCATTTATAAAATCGTTAAGGAATTTGATATATTCCGCTTCGTCCGCATTGGCTTTATCTTTGTCCTTTAACGGCGATCCAAATGTTTGGCGTTCCCAGTCTTCTTCAATCTCGTCCGCGGACATACCAGCATAGTAATTCCAATTCTTGTTATATTCGGCGGCGTGTTCCGGACAGAAATACCAGTATTCACGCAAATCGCGCGTTTTTGGACAACGGCAAGAACCGGCTTTCTGGCAACCCGCGTGTTCACATTTTTTTATCATTTTCGCCCCCCATGTTTTGCCAACGGGTGGTGCAGTGCGATTGTTTCCTTTAATTTTTCCGGCATAACGTGCGTATAGATTTGTGTTGTGGAAATATCCTCGTGCCCCAACATTGTTTGTATCGCGCGCAGGTTTGCGCCCCCCGCAAGCAGGTGTGACGCGAACGAATGACGCAGAACATGCGGGCTGACCCGATGTGGGTCTATGCCACTTAACACCGCGCATTTTTTAAGAATCTTGAAAAATCCATCACGTGTAATGTGACCCGACGCACCGCTTGACGGGAACACATATTTTGATGGGTTGTCACCACGAATATCCAACCATTTATTTAATGCATGGACGGCACCGGGATGCATTGGGACGATTCGTTCCTTGGCCCCCTTGCCATGAATCAATAATTTGTCGCCCAGGTTCGCCGTCATTGGTAATTCACAAAGTTCCGATACACGTAATCCCGACGCATACACCAATTCCATCATCGCGCGCAGACGCACCGCGTTTTTAATATCGCCCGCCGATGATATTAATAATTCGATTTCTTCGACCGATAAAAATTTAGGCAAAGCACGCGCGCGTTTTGGTAATTCCAAATTTGCGGTTGGATTTTTTGTGATAATTTTTTCCAACATTAAAAATTTATAAAACCCGCGCAGGGCACTGGCATGGCGCGCGATGGACGAAGCCTTGTCCGGTAGTGACGCTAAATATTCCTGAATCGCATTTTCATCGGCATTCATTAAACCACCCGGAATCGCCGCGTCCGCATGGTGCAAATCGGACGAATACGCAACAAGGGTCTTTTCACTGCGACCACGTTCGGCGGATACGGCCTCTAAAAATATGTCTATGTAATTCATTATGATAAAACAACCTCGGTCATGTTTTCGGGGGCCGGGAAAGATATTAACATTAATATCAATATCACAATAATAATCGTGATTATTGCAATTTTTTTGAAACCGATATTTTTCTTTTTACGCAATGGCATGGTACACCCCTATATGTTAAATTGTATCAAAACTGGCAATGAACATACCCGCACCCGCGATGATAATAAGCGGTGGTGCAATAATTGCCAATACCGGTGGCAACACGCCCGTCGCCCCAAGTGCGTTAAACATATTTATCGTAAAATATGACGCAAAGCATGTGACAATACCAATGCTAAATTTGAAACCAAAACTAAAATTACGGCGTTGGCGCGTTTGTGAAAACGCAATACCCAATGTCGCCATTGCTATCATGGAAAGCGGCAAAAACAGTAATGTCCAAAACTGAACCCAATGGGCGCGGACGGGGATTCCGACACTTTCCATTTTTTGAATAAACGCCGGCAAGTTCCAAAACGAAATCTGGTCCGGTTGCAGGTATCGGTCCAACACCGTTCGCGGTGTTAATTGTGATTCGGCGTGCCAAGATTTGCGGACATCGTTTCCGACACCGTTCCAAATAAACGCGGATTCAGAATCCATGCCATCATTTGATAATGTCACATTTTTCGCCGTAACTCGCTCGGTTAATTTGAATTCAGGGTTTTGAACAAACACGGTCGCATTGTTGAAAACCAAATTTTCGCCATCGCGATCCAACGATTCGGCGCGCAATGTGATATAGCCGTTTTCGCCACTTTCACGTAGCCATATTGCGCCGTCAACCAGTTTAAGGTGGTCGGACGTTATTGCGCGCGTGCTAAGGTATACCGAATACGGATTGATGACCGTCGTGGCAAATATACCGATTAATGCCGCACCAAATAAAAACGGTCGTGCCATTTGGTACGGTGACAAACCAGCCCCAGACATAATAATATTTTCACTGGACTTGGTAAGGTTATATTCCGCAAACAGAGTACCCATAAATATCGCCATCGGCAGAAATAGTGGTACATATTCCATTAATCGTGTCCAGGCATCCATTAGTGCGGCAAACGCCGTTGGGTTCGACGGCAAGCGTTCTACAAACGTCACCGCAAAAATAATTCCGCATACAATAAGCATGATTAAGCCAACGCCGTAAAAAAATCGGCGCAGTAAAAACCCATTCAAAATCCTGTATCGGAACATTGTTTGCACTTACATATATGTATTAATATCAGATTATATCTTGTTAATTTGGTAATTGCAAAATTAAAATGTTGGTCTATAATTGGGGCACAAAAAACAGGAAGTAAAAATGGAAAAATATCCAATATCACGTGCCGGATTTGATGCGATTGTTAAAGAATTAAAGGATTTAAAGGAAGTTCAACGTCCGGAAATACTTAAAACCGTGCAATGGGCGCGAAGCCTGGGCGATTTGTCCGAAAACGCGGATTACAGCGCGGCACGTGAAAAACAGCGCCAGATTGACAAACGTATCCAGTTTCTTGAGGGTATTGTTGCCAACGCATCTGTTGTTGATGTGGACAGTTTGTCCGGTAATCGTGTTGTGTTTGGTGCGCGTGTCATTGCCGAAGATGAAGACGGTAACAAAATGCAATGCCGAATTCTTTCGGATATCGAGGCGGATGGTAAAATGGTTATATCGTGTACTTCGCCGGTTGGACGCGCAATGATTGGACGGTGTGTCGGTGACAGTTGCACCGTTAAATTACCCAGTGGTGAAAAAGAATTTGAAATTCTGGAAGTGAAATTCAAGGATTAAAATAAATATGCCTGTTCGTGTGTTGCCAGATTTCTTGGTGAATCAGATTGCCGCCGGCGAGGTTGTTGAACGTCCAGCGTCCGTTGTCAAAGAATTGGTGGAAAATGCGCTGGACGCGGGTGCAGATCAGATTGTTATTGATGTAACGGACGGTGGTCGCACATTAATTTCCGTAATTGATAATGGGGGCGGAATGTCGCGCGATGACCTGGGACGCGCAATTATGCGACATGCGACATCTAAATTGCCCGATGATGATTTACAGAATATTACATATATGGGTTTTCGTGGTGAAGCGTTACCATCAATTGCATCTGTATCTGATATGACGATTGATACATGTAATGGTATTGATGAAAATGGTTGGTGTTTAAATTGTGAAACAGGTGATATTCGTCCATCTGATTGGCAATCGGGGACACGGGTACGTGTTCAAAATTTATTCAGAAATACACCGGCGCGGCTGAAATTTTTGCGCGGCGATCGGGCGGAAATGATGTCCGTTTTGGAAACTGTAAAGCGGCTTGCTATGGCACGCGGTGATGTTGGATTTACGCTTAATAATAAATGGCGGTTTCCAAAGAATCAGGAAACACTGGAACGCATTATTGCCGTTATGGGTGATGATGTTGATGGTCAAATGTTGTCGATTGATGCAAAATCGGCTTCGTCAAATATGCAATTACGCGGCTTTGTATCAAAGCCAACATTACGGCGCGCATCATCGGTTGATCAATATTTATTTGTTAATGGTCGTCCGGTCAAAGATAAGGTTTTAGTGGGGGCATTGCGGGCGGCATATATGGACGTAATGCATGCACGTGAATTTCCGTTGTGTGCACTGTATCTTGGGATTGCGCCAAGTGCCGTTGATGTAAATGTGTCGCCGGCAAAGACCGAGGTACACTTTTTGGAACCAAATCATGTGCGGGCTTTTATTATAAAATCTATACGTGATGCGTTGGCAAAAACGATGAATGATAATGTCAATCAGAATGTCGCAACCCCAGTAAACAATGCACATAGCGCGGAACCAATGCACTTTAATATTCCTCCAATTCGGTCATATCATGTGGCGGATAAAAGTGTTGATAATTTCTTTAATCGGGTGCAGACAAAAGATGAAAAACCGTTTGAGATGGATCTGAAAAAATCAGATGATTCCGAAAACGATTTACCACTGGGGCGTGTTATTGGTCAAATTGGTAATAAGTATATTTTGGCACAAAGTGGTGAAAATTTGGTTGTTGTTGATCAACATGCCGCCCATGAACGAATTACATATGAACGATTGCGTCATCACGCGATTAAGCATCAGCCGTTATTAACACCGATAGTTGTAAATCTGCGTGCCGAAGATGTTATGGCGGTTTTATCCATTGCGGATGAATTGCGCGATTCGGGATTACAACTGGATGAATTTGGTGATGATGCGATCGCGATTTTTGAAAAGCCTGCCGATTGGGATATGGATTGGGCGGTGGTTTTGCATGATATAGCAGACGAGGTTCGCGCAAATGGACATTCGTCGGAATTGAATGAAAAATTGCATCTTAAATTGGCAAATTATGCGTGTCATCACAGCGTGCGTGCCGGACAAAAACTGGATTACGCACAAATGGATGCATTGCTGCGCGACATAGAAAATACTAATCGTGGCGGTGAATGTAATCACGGTCGGCCGGTGTACAAATTTATACCGCTGCGTGAGATAGATGGGTGGTTTGAACGGTCCTGAACAGAGAGTGGTGCTGGTGCTTTTTGTGCTTTACACCCGGGGGATTTTTTACTATTCTGAACACCATAAATAATAAAGACCAAGGAGAAAAATAATGGAACAGGCAACAGTGGATAGCTTGAATAATGCCGCCCAGACGGGAAATGTCTGGGGAATGGTGCTGTATTTAATCGTGATTTTTGGTGTAATATACTTGCTGATTGTTCGACCGAATAAGCGGCGTATGGCAGAATATCAAAAAATGTTGGATTCGCTGCAAATTGGTAATCGCGTTTTGGCGGCTGGTATTTATGGCACAATTAAAAAGATTGGTGATACGACAATCGATGTCGAAATTGCCAAAGGGGTCGTTGTTACCGTCGCAAAAAATGCGGTTGCAAATGTTGAAAAGTAAGGGGTAAAGGTAATGTTGAAGAAATTAGCAATTATTTTTGTTGCGGTATTTGGGGTGTTGTTAGCGGTGCCTACTTTTTGGTCTGGTGCGTCGTCATATTTCCCAAAGTGGATTAAACCGGTGCCATTGGGGCTTGATCTGAAGGGCGGGGCACAGTTGTTGTTAGAGGTCGATACAGCCGCCATGTTCAAAGATAAATCGAACCAGTTGTATGACGAGGTTCGTTCTGCACTTATCGATAGAAACAAGGGCGTAATTCGTTTCGCCGATTTGCGTAACAATGACGGGGTCGTATCTTTTTCTGTTCGCGAATCTGGTGATGTTTCGGTGGCCAAGGGGCGTTTAAGAAATGTACTTGGGAATACCGCTGATATTGAATCGTCGGGCGACGTTATAAAGATATCCTATTCGGATAAACAAAAAGAAGAAATGGTTCAAGATGCGTTGGCGCGCAGCATCGAAATCGTACGTCGTCGTATTGATGCGCTGGGGACCAAGGAACCGTCAATTCAATCCCAGGGTGGAAAATATATTCTGGTGCAATTGCCGGGGGTTGATAATCCGGAACATATCAAGGAGTTGATTGGTCAAACCGCAAAAATGACCTTCCATTTGGTAAATGAAAATGTATCGCCGGAACAAATCGAATCGGGGCGTGCGCCCAGTGGAACCGAATTTTTACCATATATGGATATGCCGTGGCAAACTGTGCCGGTGTATTCACGGGTTGAGGTTTCTGGTGAATCACTGAAAGATTCCCAGGCGGATTTTGATCAAAATAATATGCCGGTTGTGACGACAGTGTTTGATGCCGCCGGTGCGCGTAAGTTTGCGAAATTAACGACCGAACATGTTAACGAACGTTTTGCAATCGTGCTGGACGGCAAGGTTTTGTCGGCACCAAATATTCGTGAACCAATTCCGGGTGGTCGTGGTCAGATTTCCGGCGGGTTTACATTACAAGGGGCAAAAGACTTGGCGGTATTACTGCGTTCGGGGGCGTTGCCTGCGCCGTTAACAGTTATCGAAGAACGCACTGTGGGTGCCGGGTTGGGTGCGGATACAATCGCATCTGGTACATTGGGCGCCGCAGTCGGTTTGTTGTTCATTGTGTTGTATATGTTAATGGTTTATGGCAGTTTTGGCGTAATCGCGGATGTGGTGTTGTTGGTCAACCTGATGATGATTGTTGGAATGTCGGCATTGTTCGGTGCAACAATGACATTGCCGGGTATCGCCGGTATCGTGTTGACATTGGGTATGGCGGTGGACGCGAATATTTTACCGTTCGAAAGAATTCGTGATGAAATTCGTGCCGGAACACCAACATTACGTGCGGTGGATTTGGGATTCCATCGTTCGAACAAGGCTGTGTTGGACGGTGAATTAACGAACCTGATTTGTGCGTTGATTCTGTTCCAATTTGGTGCGGGGCCGATTCGTGGATTTGCGGTTACATTGTCGATTGGTGTTATGACAACATTGTTCACGTGTATTTTACTGTCCAAGGTTTTGATTGATTGGTACATGGGCGGCAAAAACAAAAAAATCGGCTATGCAAGCAGAAAAATATTTATGTAAGAATTAAATAAGAAATGCAAAGGGGAAAAAAATGAAACTGCATTTTATGAAATATCGTAAATTATCATACTGGATTTCCGGGGCGTTAATTGTTTTATCAATTTTATCGTTGTTGTTTCGTGGATTAAATTATGGCATTGATTTTGCCGGTGGTATTTCGATGGAGGTTACACCGGTTACCGCGGAATATACCGTCGATAAGATGCGTGCCGAATTGGCTCAGTTTTCACCGGAATTACAGCAAATTGACGGTGGTTCGGTTCTTATTCGTGTCGGTTTGCCCAAGGGGGCGACGGATGCAATGCAAAACGAACGGGTCCGCGAAATCAAAAATATACTTGGCGATAATGTAACTTATTCCCAGGTGCAGATTGTTGGACCAAAAATCGGTGGCGAATTGATTCGCGGTGGTATTTGGGCGATTTTAGTTTCGTTCATATTGATGAGTGTGTATATCTGGATTCGTTATCGTGGTGGATATGCGGTGGGGTCGTTTGTATCATTGTTATTGGACTTTGTTTTAATGTTTGGGTTCTTTTCCATTATGGGTTTGGAATTCAATCAGACAGCGATTGCGGTCATCCTTATGGGGGTTGGATATTCCATTAATGATAAGGTTGTGAACTATGACCGTATTGATGAAAATATTAAAAAGTATCACAAAATGCCAATGGACGATTTGATCGATTTGTCGGTTAATGAAATGTTGTCGCGTACTTTGCGGACCAGTGTTTCAACTATATTGGCATTGGTTGGTATTTATATTTTTGGAAATCAGATGCTGCGTGAATTTTCAATTGCGATGACGTTCTCGATTATTATGGGTACGTTGACCAGTATCTATATTTCTAATGTCATTTTGTATCACTTTAATTTGCGTGAAACAAAATATTAAACAGGTAACGCACACGGCGGAGGGACGAAAAATGAAAGTTCAAAGTTCAAATTTCAAAGTTCAAATTATTGCGAAATTGTTCGCGCTGTGTGCAATTTTGTTCCCTGTATCTTCGTACTGTGCCGAAAGTTTATTTTTCGAAGATGAACCGATCCAGGACGGGTTGCATGTGTTCGATATGTCGAATACATTTGCCGATATTTATGAAAAGTTGGATTCGGTTAAATGGGGCGGAAAAAGTATAAATGTCGCAATTGAAAGTTTGGAAAACCTGAACAAAAATGCACACATTGCAGCGACCGATGAACGCGTGGTGTTGGTTTGGGGCGATTCAATTGTTGCCAATTATCCACGTCCCGATGCGCATGATTGGAACGGATTTGGTGAAATTACAACCGCATTGGTATTAAAGTTGCGTGCGAACGATCCTGTATTTCATTCGGCATCCGAAAGTGAAACATATCAATTGGTTGTCGATAGTCTGATGCGTGGCATAGATGAACGCGGACGTTACATTTTTTCGCGTCGTGCCGAAATTACCGAAGACGGTCGTATATTGACCAGCGTTGGCATTAACGGTACGCGTGATGAACGGGGGAACTTTCGTATTCACGGTGTGTTCAAGGGGTCACCCGCCGATGCCGCCGGTGTGCGCGAGGGTGATTTGATTTCCGAGATAAATGGAACACGTGTTTCGGAAATGTCGGATATGGAATTAGAAGCGGTGATGTCCGGGTTTAATTCCGGAACGTCTAAAATAAAATTGGTAACACCATCTGGAAATCGCGATGTCGTTCTGCGTCGTGCGACAATCGTTTTGGCGGATGCGGATGTCGTGCATCGTGCAACGGATGATGATGGTGGTATATTGGAAATTGTTGTGCATAAAGTGTCCGACGGCGCGGTATCTATTGTGAATGAGGCACTGGCCAAACATCCGGATTTAGAGGGCATAATTTTGGATTTGCGTGCGTCCACCGGCGATGATGAACGGGCGGCGGCAAAGTTGGCGGGGCTTTTCATCGGTCAAGAACCAATTATGCGAATCGCACAAACCGCGACCGAGGAAGTAGAGGTTGTTCCCGGATCGGACGCGGTAACGAACACGCCGGTCGTGGTTTTGATGTCCGATATGACCCGTGGCACAGCCGAGGCTGTGGCGGCCGCATTCTATGAAAATATGCGTGGTGTATTGGTGGGAACCCCAACGGCGGGATTGGCACGAATTGCGACACGTATTGATTTGGAAAATGGTGGTGCGCTGGAATTAATGAATAAATCGTTAAAGACCGGAACGGGACGCGTAATTGATGGTCGCGGCGTATTTCCGATTGTGTGCCTGTCTAATATACGGTCGTCGTCGCAACAAAATGCATTTTTCCTGAACGTGATAAATAATTATTTCAATGCGACGGACTTTAATAAAATGCCGGAAGTAAGTGCGGACGATATTCGTCGTGGTTGCCCAACAATTACCAGTGGCGCGGACGAAGATTCGGTCGCAATGGCGGTTGCGGTTAAAATATTAACCGATAAAAAAGTGTATAATCGTTTAATTGCAGAATAGGGGTTTTTTATGTTTTTAACATCTGATAATAAATTAAAAAAACAATGGTTGGCGTGGGGTGCATTTATCACCGCGGTTATCGTCGCGTTGGGCATCGCGTGGTTTGACAAGCCGCTGTATGTGTTGCTGCGTCGGTTGGACTGCAACGCATGGCGCGTGTTTAACTATATTTTCGATGCAAGGGTTTGGTTGGTTTTAACCGGTGTTTTGTTGTTGTTGGTTTATTTAAAAAAGTCGCTGGATTCAGGTGTTAAATATAAAAATACAAATAAGAAGTTTAGTTTTGTCGTATTTGTAAAAGATTTTATGAGCAAGGTCAGAACTAATTATGCGTTCTTGATTTTTTCGTCTGTTTTGTCGGCGGGCATAGTTGCGAAAATTATCAAGATTTGTGTTGGCCGTTTTCGCCCAATATTTTTCGAGGCGCTGGGTATAACTGGATTCCGTCCTTTTTCGATTGAATGGGCGTTTAATTCGATGCCGTCGGGACACACAACGGTGACATTTGCGGGTTTGATTATGGCGGGAATGTTGGCACCGAAAATTAAACCGATTACATGGACATTGGCGATTATCGTTGCGGTATCGCGTGTTGCGGTTGGGGCGCATTGGCCGACCGATGTGATTTTGGGCGCGTTCATTGGTATGGTTACCGCCGATTTAGTTAAGTATTGGGCGTTTAAGCGAAAATAAAAAATCCGCCGATTGGCGGATTTATTTTTTTAAATCGCGCTAACACTTTTGGCTTTTTTGTGATAAAATGCATTATATGAAATCACAATCTAAATTTTTACCGGACAGCGTTTCCGGTGCGTTAAGGTCGTTATTACGGCGCGTGAGTGGCGTTGCGGTGTTGGTGTGTGGTGCGCTGTTGTTTTTAGCGCTGATTTTTCATAATTCGTATTTGGATGGTTTTGCATGTGCTAGTTCGTTTGGTGATCAGTCGTTTTTGGGAAACGCGGTTGGATTTGTGCGATATATTATCGGCTGGGTTCCGGCGGCATTTTTAATACTTTGCATAATGCGATGGGGCGTATCCATGGCAATGAACTGGGATGCGGAATATGCACCCGAATATAATATTTTGCGTGGTTTTATTGCAATATGTTCGGCATCCGCGGCGTTTGGGTTGATTGCGCCAGGTGCGACATATGGGGGACTGTTTGGCGCGATCGCGGCATCGGATGTGTCCGGTTTGATTGGTAATTGGTGTGTGTTGGTTGGTATGCTGTGTTTGGGTGTGGCTATATTTATGGCCGGGGCTTTATTACATATTAAGTGGTCGCATGTTGTATCATTATTGTCGTCTGTTTGGGGTGGTATTCGTTGGTTGTTGTCGGCATTTCACCTTATACATCCAGCCGAGGTCGATGAAGACGAGGAAGAGGTTGGGGAAGAAGAGGTCGAAGAGGAAGAACCAGAAACAGAAGAGCCCGAGGCCCCGAAACGTAAAACACGTGCCACAAAGAAACGTGCCGCGGTTAAGCGTAGTGCCGATGAATATGAATTACCAGATCCGATGTTATTAGAGGCATCTAATTTTGGTAAAAATGTGGTTACGCCGGAATTAAAGCGCCAGGCCGCGATGTTAGAAACGCACTTTGCCGAATATGGTGTATATGGTAAGGTTGAAAATATTAAACCCGGACCCATTGTTACACTTTATGAATTTTTGCCCGATGCCGGTATGCGTATTTCCAAGATTTCCGATACGGTCAAGGATATGACGCGCGCCATGGCAACCGCCAGTATTCGTATTGCACCACTGCCGTGTTCAAACTATATCGGGGTCGAGGTTGCAAATGTTAAACCGCATACGGTGCGATTCCGTGACTTGATGGAAAGTGATTTGTTTGTTAATTCCAAATACAAGATTCCATTGGGTTTGGGGGTTAATATTGGTGGTGACCCAATGTATTATGATTTGGCTAAAATGCCGCATATGTTGGTTGCGGGACGTACGGGATCCGGTAAATCCGTATTTATTCAATCGATTATTACGTCAATTGTATATCACTTTACGCCCGATAAATGTAAGTTGATTATTATTGACCCCAAGGGTGTGGACTTTGGTTTTTGGGATGATATTCCGCACCTTATTACGCCGATAGTAAAACTAGATCCGGTTGCGGCGGTTAATGCGCTTAAATGGGCTGTACGCGAAATGGACGATCGGTATAAGCAATTACAATTATTAAATGCACAAAATATTGAACAGTATAATGCCGCGGTGGCTAAAAAGCGCGAGGCCGGTGAAACCCTGACGCGCCAGGTTCCCGTTGGCACGGACGAAGTGACCGGTGAATTATTATTTGAAACCCAAGAAGTCGATTTGTCTGATATGTCGTACATCGTTATTATTATTGACGAGGTCGCAGACCTGATGTCTGTTGCCCGTAAAGATGTCGAGGCGTGTGTTCAACGTATTGCGCAAAAGGCACGTGCGGCGGGTATCCATCTGGTCATGGCGACCCAGCGTCCCGATGCAACAACTATTACCGGTGTGATCAAGGCGAATTTCCCGACGCGTTTGTCTTTCCAGGCCAGTAGTCGTATTGACTCTATGACAACATTGGGAACCACTGGTGCGGAACAATTGTTGGGTCGTGGTGATATGCTGTTTAGCGAGGGTGGCAAGGCACCGGTACGTATTCATGCCGCATTTATTGATAACCCCGAATTAGAGCAAATTGGTGATTTCTTGCGGTCCCAGGGCGAGCCAGAATATGATGCCGCCGTTACCGATGGTGGTGATGATGCGGGCGGTATTGGCGGTGCTGCTGGATTTGGTGGTGCGTCCGGTGGCGGTAAAAAGGACGATTTATATGCCCAGGCGGTCGAAATTGTTCGGCGCGATAAAAAGGCGACTATTTCATATCTGCAACGTCGGTTGGAAATAGGTTATAACAAGGCGGCGGGTTTAATGGAACGTATGGAACAGGACGGTATCGTAAGTGCGCCCGATGCCAATAACAAGCGACATATATTATAATGTAAAAAGGTCGGGCATATTGTCCGATTTATTTTTTGTGTTTGTGCTTTTTTTGTGCTCCCTTTTATGATATAATTTTAACCAAAAGGAGTCATGTATTATGAAAAAACAAATATCTTTATTGGTTGGTGCGGTGGCATTAATCGGTTTATCGCCCGCATATTCTGCAACAAATTGGGGAACACGTGCGGGATCAAGTGCGGATTTGACCAACGGTCCGGCGACACGTACCCGCGAAAATGTCGATTACACAAAATATCAAACACGCACAACAACAAAGACATATGAAGTTCAAGACGGCAAAAATATGTACTATACCCAGCCGTCAAACCGCAGTGCGTTGTATAAACAATATTCGTCCAGCGATGCGTCGAAAACTGTTCGGACAACACGTTCCGAAACCGTGCGCAGTGAATTAAAACGTAAATATTATTTGGCACACCCATTTTTCCAACCGTTGCAGGGTAAATTTGGTTCGATAACGGATTTCAGTTATAACATGGGGTCTTATAATATAGATTTCACAACCGTGGATAATACGAATTATCTGTTTGATTTAAGTGATACCAAGGCTAAATGGGATATGAAGCAATTCGCAATCAAAGAAGATTTCAGTTATGGTATTACAGATCGTATCGCGGTGTTGGGTATGTTACGCTATGAAATGAATAAATATAAATTTGATTGGTCGGCATCACCCGATGACAAAATGGACGATAATGGTCTGAACATGTTTGGGTTGGGTGCACAATGGCGCTTTGTTGATAATGCCGATTGGATTGCAACATTATCCGGATATTTTCAACACCAAAAAGATATTGCCAATAATTTCATTTTGGATTTAAAGGCCGGGTACAAGATTTCTCGTTCGACAATCTATGGTTTGGCGCGTGGTTGGTATGTTGACTTTGATGGAACCGCGTATGGTAATGGAATCAAGGGTAATAATGCCGCGGGTCGCGAAGAGGGCGTGTTCATTGCATACAAAGACGATGCAAAACGTGCGTTCTATGTCGAGGGCGGACTTGGCGTGTTCAGCGTGTTGGACGAAGATTGGACATTAAATGTCGAAGGTATTTTTGGCCATTACGATTGGCATAATCAGTTGTCTATCAAGGGTGCAATTGGTTGGCAGCCGAACGATTGGTTTGCGCTTAACCTTTATGCAAAAACATCGTTGTATGACAGTGCCGATGATAAAAAACTTGGATTCTGGTGGTGGGGTGCCGAGGATGCAAGCAACCCAGGCACATATGTCTATGACTGGATACATGGTGGCGAAGCCAAAATTAGTGACTATCGCGAAACCAGTGTTGGATTACAGGCTATATTCCAATTCTAGGATAAAAAACAATGTGGGCAACCGAACGTTTGTTCGGTTGTTCGCATAAATTGGTGGCTTATATGAAACGCTTTTTCGGCATTTTTTTCGGTTTAATGTGCATGTATGCGCCAATGGTTGCGCATGCGGAATATGATTTAGCAACCGATACATCGGATCCATTATTCTTGGTGCCCGATAATATGATACTGTCCGAAACAGACCTTTCATATGGTCATGATGTTTTGCGCCTGGGCCAGGCTTTGTCATACGGCCTGAATGACCGTTTGTATGTGTCCGGTCGTGTTCATTACCAGGTAGACTTTGTTGATGACCAAGATGGTTTTTCCAGTATTGATTTGGGTGGACTATACCGTATGGGGCGCGCGGACGACAACGATGTGCGTTTAATTTCTGATGTTTTGTTCGGTTTTAAATTTGGTGGTTCGTCGCATGTTCGAACACCGGAATTTGCCGATTCGTCATACTATGCAGGGCTGCGTTTTGGTCGCCAATGGGCCGGCGTAACATTGGCGGGAACAATCAAGTCAACGTGGGTTTTTGATAAAACGCGTGGATTATCATATCTTGATTTTATTCCGGAATCATATTTCCGTTTGGATGAAAATTGGCGCGCTGGTTTAGGGTTCACATTTCGTAAATCGACCAACCCGCACATTTTGAATAATCAGGAATGGATTAATCTTAAAATGGCATGCCAATTTGGTCGCACACAGTATATTGGACATGTTGATTACGAATTCGAAGACAACGAACTGCGTGTCGGCGCCAAAGTTAATATTTTATTCTGATTTTTTACTAATTTTTTCACGCAAGGAATTCCAGTAATCCAATCGCTTTTTAATTTCGCGTTCGAATCCACGTTCGACCGGTGTATAAAATGTACGACGTCCCATTTTTTCGGGAAAACAATTTTGGCCAGAAAAACCACTTTCCGTATCGGGTTCATAGACATAGCCCGCACCATACCCCATATTTTTCATCATACGTGTTGGCGCGTTCAAAATATTTTTTGGTGGCATTAACGAACCCGTTTCAACCGCGGCGGCGTATGCGGCGTGAATCGCTTTGTCCAGTCGATTACTCTTGGGTGCAGTCCCCAGATATACGACCAATTCCGCCAGGGCTATATCGCCCTCGGGGCTGCCCATTCTTTCGTATGCGTTCCATGTTGCAATCGCCATTTGTATTGCATTCGGGTCGGCAAGACCGACATCTTCCATCGCGAAACGTGTCAGACGGCGGAAGATATACATCGGGTCTTGACCAGACGTCATCATACGTGCAACCCAATAAAGCGCCGCATCGGTATCGGATGCACGCAATGATTTATGCACTGCGGAAATCAAATTGTAGTGTTCATCGCCGGACTTATCCGATAATGGGGCGCGTTTCTGAATTGCGCTGTCCAGTTCGTCGGGCGATAAATCGTTTTTGAAGTTTGCGTTTAATAAATATTCCAGTGTATTAAGCAAGAATCGTGCGTCACCATCCGCCATTTGTGCCAAATGCGTGCGTGCGGCCGTATCCAACGGCAATTTTTTACCGGTAAATTTTTCGGTGCGGTTCATTAATTCAATTAAATCATCGGTGCACAGCGGTTCCAGTACGCCAACATGACACCGCGATAATAACGCGTTATTTAAATTGAACGATGGGTTCTCGGTTGTTGCGCCGATAAAGACAACTGTGCCATCTTCCAAATACGGTAATAATGTGTCCTGTTGTGTTTTATTAAACCGGTGAATTTCATCGATGAACAATAATGTACCACGACCGATTTGTTTGCGAAGTTTCGCAGCCTCGACCGCCTTTTTAATATCAGCCGTGCCGGAAAATACCGCAGACATCGGGACAAAGTCCATATCGACTGAATTTGCCAATGCGCGTGCGATAGTCGTTTTGCCGCATCCCGGCGGTCCCCATAAAATCAGGTTTGATAATTTTTGGTTTTCAACCATACGTCGAACCAAGCCGTTTTCACCTAGTAAAGCGGACTGTCCCAATACTTCGTCAATGGTATTCGGGCGCATTAAATCGGCCAAAGGGCGGTTGTCATTGCTCATTTATTTTTATTTTACTTTAATTTTACTTATAATTTATTTGTGCTATAATGATTGTAGTACATAAAAAAGAGGTTATCAATTGGTAAATAATGCAAAAGATGCCGAAGTTGCTTTGGCGGTTGCAAACCTGGCGGCGGCGGCAATGGCGGCGAATCCGAAATTGACCATGGCGGCGGCGGTGGCCCAGGCACGAACAACATTGCTGGGGTCGGCGGCAAGCGAATCGGAAATAGCAAAATCTGTGCGTCCGGATAAAATTATGTGTTTGGAAGATGGCACATGGCACATTATGTTGCGCCGGTATATTAAACGCAAATATAATTTGACCCCTGAACAGTATCGTGAAAAATGGGGATTACCACACGACTATCCGTTTGTCGCGCCAAACTATGCGCAGACGCGTTCTAAGATAGCCAAGAAAAATGGATTCGGAAAGAAATAAAATAAAAGGAAAGTGCAATATGACAAAAGCGGCAGATAAAATTGTGGATTTGGCGGATGCAGGCATAGATAAAATTATGTTTCGAGCAGGGCGACATTTTACAAAACTGAAACATATTGCAAAACAACCAATTGAAAAAAGTGGCAAAGGTCGCCAAAGGGTGGTGCGTGTTACAAAGAAAATCGCACGTGTCGGTGGTCGTGTTATGGCAGATACTGTCGATATAAGCGCCGTAGTTATATTGAAACTTTCTCAATTATTTGTCAGTGGATTTGATGGATTTATGTTTGATAATCGAATACTTAATGCCACACAACAAAAATACAAAAACCAAAAAGTGGCTCAGAATAAGAAAGGTAATGATAAAGTAATATCTAAATTCACCAAGAAAAACCCACGCTTGGCGGCTTATTTAACTTGGTACTTGATGTTGTTGACCGTAATTGGCGGTGCAGAAATAGGCATAAATAAAGATAAAATTTCAGATAATATAAAGGGTAAATTTGAAAGGGCCCAAAAGGCCGTTGCAAAAGAAAACGCCGATGAAAATGAACCCCAGGAAAAAGACGAAGAACAAACACTGGACATTCAAAAATTATACAGTCCAGAAAATGAGTCTTTTGCCAAAGATTTTGTGGATGAAAATTGGAATGAAATTGTTGCTGGATTATTGGAATTTGAAACATATCGCGATAAACCAACTGTTCATGCCAAAGAAACCAGGGCAACATATGGACCTGGACTGACATGGGTTTATCAAAATGGGGCGCAATATCCATGTACAGGTAAGTATAAACAAATTGCAGAAAATTTTTCTGATGAAGAAGTTTGGGACCAAGTAAAACAACATTGTTTATATCGTGGCGAATGTCTTTATAAATTAAGAAACGAATTGAATAAATATAATTTTTCATTTATGACCGATAATCAGGTGTTGGGGCTGTTTTTTGCTGGATATCAAACACCATCTTTGTTGGCGGACAAAAAGGTGAACAAGGGTAAACCAAATGAAAAAATTATGCCTGGTATTGTGCACAGATTAAGTAATGCGGGTGACGATACACAAAAAATAGTAGATTCATTCATTGCAGGTACAGAAATTAATTCCAAGTGGCGCAGCGGAACAAATAAACGGCGTTGGTGGTGTGCCATGTATTATATCGGTAAAATAAGTGCAGATGATTTCTTGGCGTTGGACCGTGATGTGTTTTCTGAAATCGATATTAATGTCATAATGAAAAACGGTCATTTTGTATATGACGATGATGTAGTTGACTATGCGTTAAATTTGAAAAACGCTGCAAAGGCCAAAAATGGCACGGTTAAAGATTTTATCGTTTTGCGTTTGTTGCCAGATAATCCAAATGAAATTATAAAAAATGAATCGGAAAATAAGATGATCGCATTTAATAAAGCATCTGAACGTATGAAGTCGAAAGTAAAAAATAATAATAAAATACAAAATATTATAAACGCTGGACACCAAGCCTAGGTGCACATAGGGAGAGAAATAATATGCAAGTTTATGTTAATTATAATGATAACCGTTGGGAAAAATATAATATAGATTTTGCGCGCATCGCAAATACGGCGGGACCAAAAAATAAAGATGCCGAGGTGTCAATTACACTGACTAATGATAAAGAAATACATAAACTGAATAAAAAATATCGCGGTATGGATAAACCAACAAATGTCCTGTCGTTTGAATTGGGCGACGACTTGTTATTGGGTGATATTTACATATCGCTGGACACCGTAAAGCGCGAAGCAAAAGAGGCTGGTATAAGTGTTGCAGAGCATACGGCGCATATGATTGTACACGGAATGCTACATCTGCAGGGATATGATCATATAAAAGACGACGAAGCCAAGATAATGGAGTCGAAAGAAGTTATCATCATGAAAAAGTTGGGATATAAAAATCCATATGCAGATGAAGATGTTGTCTTGTGTAAAAACGGTGAATGTTGTCCAGGAAGTAAAACGATATCGTTTTTCAAAAAGTTAAGAATACGTGAAAATGGTTTTTGGCAATACGCGCTATATGCACTATTTGGCGGCATGGCGGCGTTTGGGTATGCACCTTTTTATTATTGGTGGGCGACGGTATTGGGAATTGCTGGCGCGTATTGGTTAAATGTGCGGCGAAAAAATGTCGGTGGTTTTTGGTGTGAATTATTAAGCGTTGCACCATTTGGTGCGATGTACGCAATCGCAATGCTGTGGTGGACGTTAAATTCAATATATGTTGTCCCAGAATTAACAGAACAGTTCGCAATATGGACCGTTCCGGCATTGTGTGGCATTGGTATTTTTGGAATAGTGTTCTTTTCAATTCCTTTTCTGTCGATTATAAAAAGCCGAACAACGTCGTCATCACGGGTGTTTATGTTTTCCGGGGTTTGGACATTAGTTTTATGGTTGCGCGAATGGATATTTACTGGTTTTCCATGGAATCCAGTTGCGAATATTGCATTGCCATTTCCGGCGATTGCTAATTCGATGTCGTTATGGGGCGCGTTGGGATTAACATTTATAATTATCGGATTAATTTCATCGGTCGTTGAATTGTTACGAAATATAAAATCAATTTGTTCTTGGATTGTGTTTTTGTTCTTTGTGGTAATCGCGCTATGTGGCGGATTTTACGGCATACAAAATATTTATCAATCGGCAAATGATGTCGGCACAACTGCGATGATTCGTATTGTGCAGCCCGCCCAATCACAATCTCAAAAGATGGTTTATTCACGTGCGGATGCATTGAAACGTGCCGAAGAAAACCTGGTTCGGCTTTTTCAATTGGCGGCATCAGATGATGGAGATAAACCTGATTTAATTGTGTTTCCGGAAACCACATATCCATATACCATAACAGATGGTGATGATATGCCGTTGGCGTCCGCATTAAAGACAAATGTTGTAATCGGTGCAACATCTTTTAGCGACGGTAAACCGTATAATTCTATGATTGTTGCGTTGCCGGACGGTACGATTTCCACCGTATACAGCAAATCACACCTTGTGCCATTTGGCGAATACAGTTGGTTGGGTTTTATGCCGTCGCCGGCACATTTGGCGCATGGGGATGGTGCGGAATTGATATCAATAAATATGGAAAATTCAGATTTTGTCTTTGCACCGGCGGTGTGTTACGAGATTATATTTTCTGATTCACTGGTACCACGTGCAGATTTAAAACCAAACGCGATAATAAATATTACAAATGATACTTGGTTTGGTAAAACACCGGGTACATATCAACATTTGGATATGGTTCGTCGTTATGCAATTGAATCGGGGTTACCAATTATACGAGCAAACTATTCGGGAATAAGCGCGTTTGTATTATCAAATGGTGAAATATTGTCGGCGTTGCCAATTGGGCAGACAGGTGTTTTGGACGGTACTGTTTGGGGCGCACACGATACGATTTATCGTAAAATTGGTCGTGATTGGGCGATGATTATAATTTTGATTCTTTCATGTATCGGCGTAATGTGTATGAACGCACCGCGGACGAGAGATTAGATTCAGGGGATCGTTGTTTATCAATTGTTCCGATTATGTATGCAACGGATACTTTGTCATGCTTTGCAATTTGATTAAGTGCATCAATAAATTCTGGTTCCAGTGAAATACTGGTTTGATGGCCCGATAAAGATACTGATATTTTTTTCATATTAAAATTTCCCCGCAATTAAACAATCGGACATTGCACGATATGGGTCGTCGTATTTCCTTAGAATGCGTAAGTTCAGGTTGTCTAGCATATAGAACGTACCGAACGCATCAAAAGCAAACCAAAACAGATCGTTTCGTCCGAATATTGTCTTGCCGTGTAATGCGTTATTACCGACCATTTCCAAATTGATTTCAACCACAGACGGTATCGGAAAACGTGTGCCACGTACGCATTCAACCGGGCCAAAAATATAACCATTTCCAAGATTGATTGCCGATGCGGATTTGTATAGATCGGTAAAAATTGCCGGAAACATTGCACATCGACGCGTCTGTAACGCGTTGTTAGCCAACGTGATATCGCGCGCCGCCGTCGCTGGATAAACCGTTGCCCCATGTGATTTCATCAAAGATAAAAATTCATTTGAATTCATATTGTTATTCCATTCCACGCGATGCTGCTATTTGTGCCGCTATTTGACTTAATCGATCAGATGTTGCGTTACCGCCGTCGCCACCGTTCATCATATGGGCGGGTAAATATATTTTCTTGGCCGGATTTGGCATCCATATAGCATCGTTTCCGCTTTGTTCGATTATAAATCGGTCCATATTATGTGAATGTGGAAATGTCATGCACATAAACAGATTATCCAATTCCAATTTTCCGCCCCAAACCAAAGGGGTTCTAAAACGCACGGACAGATTTTCCGGCATACGTCGTCCCATAATCAGATCCATAAAATCATCCTGGGGCAGGTTCATAAATGCCAATTCCTGGATGGAATCGGTTAGTGACTGTACAAATTCGTGAACTAAATCGTGGTATTTTCTAAACCAATCGGACGGAACAGGTTGTGAAACAGGGCGTATCTGAACCAGGGGCAAATCATCCATACCCAGATCTGCTATTCTTTTTTCAGCAACCGATTCGTTCATTTGCATTATATTTTTCCTATGTAATCCACAACCGTACCAATATATCCGGAATATGCATCAAAATTTTCGACATCATCCCCTTTCGGCGGGGTATTTGGTATGCCGCTGATATAGTTGCGCAAATCGTCGACGGTTGCAAATTGTAAAATGTTCGGGGTGGCATTCGCCGCATCGGGAGCGGCAATAACAAATGCATTGATATGGATTTCTATGTCTTCCAGTGTATCCGCAAACACACCGGACAAAGTTTGAACCGCGCGATTCATATCGGCATTTTGTACACCGACGGCACCAATCCATAAAATTTCGTCGGTACCGATGGCAACCACTGCAGTTTGAACATTTTTAATTTTTGGCGCACCCTTGTATAAATAGCCGGCGGATTCAAATATGTTGCGTATATCGGCATATTCTGTTTCTGGATTTGTTGGTGTTTTTTGAATCGGTGTCAGTGGAACACGGGGGGCGGTCGCGTTACGCGTAACGGCCGGAATGTTTAATCGCGGTGGGCGATTGTTTTGCAAAGCATTATCGTTATGTGTTTCGGTACTGGGTGATTGTTCATTATCGGGTTGAATCACTGGTGTCTGTACGATTTGTTGGGTCGTTTGTGTGGCGGTAGCCATCGAATCCGGTTTAGTGGCGGTACGCGTACGATCAAAAACAGGCAATATTATTTGACGAAAACGTGGCTGTAATAATTTATATAGTCCAAAAAAGGCAATTAACACGGCAACGATAATCGAAATGTAAAACGCCGGTTTTACCGATTGACCGGTTGCCTGAATATAAGCCAGGTGTTGCCAATGTTGAATCGAAAATATGTTGAATCCAAACATTGTATTAAACCAAAAGGTTGTCCCCAGGGTCACAGCCAACAACCATAATACCCCGATTAAAATGTTATTTATTTTGCTCATCATTTGCTTTTATTGTATCATATTTATGATAAAGTAAAAAGGACAATGATAGAAGAAAACGATATTTTTGACGAAATCAAAAACAACATTGGACTGTGGTGCGATACAGATTGTGTTGGGGCGGATTTGGCCGCCGCGGCCGGTATGGCGATTACAAATAAATTTCATGCTATGTCGGTTGTATCAAATGCGGTCGTGGAATTATGGCCATGGGTTGAAAATACGAATATAAATATAATTTCTCGTTTTATGGTTGATGATGCACTGAATGACGATTTTATGTCCGATTTGTCATCGCGTATAAGTGCTGATTTTCATGATGGCGCAAACGGCGCAATAGTGTTTGTTCATTTGCGTGACTTAAAGCGATTCGTTTCGGATTTGTCATATATTCGTGATGATTTGTTCTTTAATAAAACTTTGTCCATTGGTTTGGATGTTAATGAGATAGAATTTGATGATTGGGATGATGTGTTTCAAAATCTACAATCTGTGCGTGCCGATTCGTTAACTTTGTTTTTGTCGCACGATGATGGCGATAAATCCGATTTTGTTGGACGGGTGTATGCGATGTTGCGTGCCAATATGGGCGAATGGCATGGGGGGCTACATTTTATGTTGGGTGAAAATCATGCGCGCCTGGACCAGGCATATCGTTTGACCGAACAATTACGGTTCGATATGACACAAAAAATGTTATTTTGGATTAATAATTAAAATGTTGTATGTGGCGTAAACGTGCATATAGCGCGTTTTTTATTTCTCTATAATTATGTATTTTGGGGCGGTTGTGCCGGCCTTATTTTTTTCTTGATAACGTGTATGTATTGTTTCCATGTCGGGTGTTGAATATTTTAATTTTGTTGTCTTTAATTGTTCGCAAATCCAATCGAAATATTCCCAATGGTCTGTTCCGATAATAATTTGACCATGTTTTTCCATATGGTTTGCTAACATTGTTATAAATTCGGAGTTCAGCAATCGGCGCTTTTCATGTCGTGTCTTTGGCCAGGGGTCCGGGTGCAATACCCAAATTTGCGAAAATTTCGAATCGGTTTCACGCAGGTAATCACGGACATCGTCCGGCCAGATGCGGATATTTTTATATTCGGGCAGGATTTCATTTGTCTTTTCGTCGCACATCGCGGACAGTAGGGCGGCAACCCCATTTGCGAACGGTTCGGCACCAATAATAACCGAATCGGGGTGGACGTGTGCCAGGTCGCGCACATGTTCGCCATTTCCGAACCCGATTTCCAAAATCAAATTCCCGGCATTTTTGATATTTTTTGGCGAAATGGCCGGTAAAATATTATCCATCAGCCACACTTTACGTGCGGACAGTTTTTTGCCATGGCGCCGGCCAAAAGTTCGTATTTCTTGATTTTGCATATATTTAGTATAAAATCATAATATTTGAAAAACAAGGTATTTGAATATGCATTCTTTGCCGACAGATATTGTTGGGGCGCCTTTTTCGTTACGTCATTTGAAGCCAACGCATGATATTGCAATGGCGCTGTATGATATATTTTGCGAAGATTTCGATAATATGCGTTTCTGGTTGCGTGGCGAAAACATAGATTCCATAGATGTTGTATTAGACGGTATTGAACGTGCGTATATGTGTGATAATATGTACATGTATTACATATTGGATAAAGATCAAATTGTTGGTGAAATCGGTTTTGCTTCAATATTTAAAGATGACAAATTTGCTTATGTCGATTATTGGTTGGCACCGAATGTACGGGGACGCAAAATAATTGACGGGTTGTTACCGATTGTTGAAAAATTGGCGTTTGATAACTTGAAAATGGATAAAGTTTTGTTGGGCATAGATGTCGACAATGTTGCATCACGTAAGGTTGCAGAACGTAACGGTTATACGTTGAATGGAATATCAAAATCGGCTAAAGTATGGATTGATGGTTCTGTTCATGATGAATGTGAATATTCAAAATTAAAATCAGAATTGGTAAAGGAAAAACAAAATGCGTAATGGTTTAGACAAAGGTTTAATAGCTCGTGTTCTGGGCGCGGAACCGAAATATACGATTGATGAATTGGAAAAAAAGTTTCCTCCGCGTAATTTGCCTGATGGGGCATTCGTGACGCGTTTTGCACCAAGCCCCACGGGTTTTATGCATTTGGGAAATTTGTATAGTGCATTGATAAGTTATAAATTGGCGCAGCAATCAAATGGCATTTTTATGTTGCGTATCGAAAATACGGATACTAAACGCGAAAACAAAGATGCGGTTGATGTAATTATACGGTCGCTTGCTAAATTTGGTATAACGTATGAAAATGACCCAGTGTATGGACCGTATTATCAATCAGAGCGCAAAGATATTTATCATTCGGTAGCGGCAGATTTGCTGGCGCGTGGGTTGGCATATCCATGCTTTTTGACCCAAGAAGAAATGGATGATATTCGCGAACGTCAAAAGTCAGCTGGGTTTGCGACTGGTATTTATGGTGAATTTGCACGTGACCGCGATTTAACCGAAGAAGAGATTATTGCACACCTGGACAAAGGTGAAATTCCATCTATTCGTTTATATTCAATGGGCGATCCATCAAAACGCATGTTTTGTAAAGATGCTGTTCGTGGTGGTATTCCATGTATGGAACATAACGAAGATACGGTGTTGATTAAATCTACGGACAGATTGCCAACATATCATTTTGCACATTTATGTGATGACCACTTTATGCGTGTAACACATGTTGTTCGTGATGAATCGTATTTCGGGACATTTTCATTACATGTTCAGATGTTTAATATGATGGGGTGGACATTACCGTCATATATTCATATTTCTACACTGGATAAAATTGACAGCGACACCGGCAAACAACGTAAGTTATCAAAACGTAAAGACCCCGAAGCAAATGTTGATTTCTTCTTACAAGACGGTTGGCCAGCAGAATCTGTGATAGATTATTTAGGTAACATCATTGCTTCTGGCTATGAAGAGGCAAAGAACAAGGGATTGGTTAAGACGTTTTGGGATTATGAGTTGCGTCCAAAGAAGATGCCAACAGCCGGTATATTATTCGATATGAAAAAATTGGAATGGTGGGCCAAGGAATATATTGGTGCGATGCCTGTTGCGGATTTGGTCGCTGCTGTGACGAATTGGGCAAATGAATATGGCACCGATGATAACAAGATGCAGGTGGCCGATGCGAAATATTTGTCCGCGGTGCTGGGCATTGAACGCGACAATCCGAAACGTGTGCGCAAGGACTTTATTACCTGGAAACAGACATTGGAAAATGTTGCTTTTTTCTGGGATAAACTGTTTGTGCCGGCGACCGATTATGAATATAACCGTGATGTTTTGCGGGCATTCTTGGAAACATACGACCCGGCGGATGATAAAGATACTTGGTGGAATAAAATTGTTGCGATTGCGGAAAAAACCGGAATTAAAAACGGCGATGTTGCGATGAACCTGCGTGTGGCGTTGGCGGGGCGCACAAACACGCCGGACCTTTATTCCATAATGTCCGTGATGGGCGGCGATATGGTACGGGAGAGAATAGGGAGAGTGTTAAATGGTTAAATCAAAATCGATTGTGCGGAAAAAATTACGCGCGGTAAAATGTGATTCGCATGCGTGTAAAGTATTAAAGGCGTTGCGTGCGACGGGGCTGTTCCGGTGGGAACGTCCAAGTACGCGTGGCGAAGAAATGTTGAATGTTTTAACCCATGGTATTGGAATTGGGTTGGCGATTGCAGGGTTAGTGTTGTTGGTTGTATATGCTGCAATTGTGGGTGATGCATGGGCGGTTGTTTCCTGTGCGATTTTTGGTGCGACAATGATTGCACTGTACCTGGGGTCAACAATGTGTCATGCGTTGATCGGAAAAAAGGGCGAATGTTTTTTCGAGGTTTGGGATAATATCGCCATCTATGCGTTGATTGCCGGCACATACACGCCGTTTATGTTGGTGAATTGTCGCGGGCCGGTGGGTTGGTCGGTGTTCGGATTTTTGTGGGCGATTACATTGTATGGGGCATTTATTAAAATTCGTAATCCGCATCAGCAGCCACGTGGAACGGTGATATTGTATCTTATGATGGGCTGGACATTGTTGCTGATATTGCCGGTTATGATACGGAACATTTCGCCACGGGGGCTGTGGTTCATTTTGGCGGGTGGTTTGTCATATTCGATTGGGGTGATATTCTATGTGTGGCGTAAGTTGAAGTTTAGTCACGCGGTTTGGCATCTGTTTTGCATCGCGGGAAGTGTGTGTTTCTTTTTCGCGGTATTATACGGATGTATCATAGATTACCCGTTGATAACAATGTAATTAAACCGCCAAAACGGCGGTTTTTTCTTTACTTTTGTATAGAAAGTGCCTATAATTGGTGCGTTATGTTTAAAAATTTGTTTATCTTTACAACAACAACTACAACCCCCGCGGGGGTGTAATTTCTATTTGCGCTTTTATGTGCGCGCGCTATAATCAAAAAACAATAAATTAAACAAAACAATATACAAAAGAAGGTTTTTATTATGTCTTATCCAATTGAAATGGTTCGTCATTCGCTGGCACACGTTATGGCGGCGGCGGTGCAAAAGTTATTTCCAGATGTCAAATTCGCGGGTGGTCCGGCGATTGAAAACGGGTTCTATTACGATTTCGATACCGAACATCGGTTCAGTGAAGATGACTTTGCAAAAATAGAAAAGGAAATGCGCGAACTGATTAAATCAAACGGTCGGTTTGAACAACGTTTTGTTGACCTGGACGAAGCCAAGGGGTTGTTTAAGTTCCAGCCATACAAAATGGAATGGTTGAATGAATATGATGCCGCCGGTGAAAAGTTGTCTGTTTATACTTTCCGTGATTTTACCGATTTATGCCGTGGACCGCACGTGGAAAGTTCCAAGGATTTGCCACGCGATTCGTTCAAGATTCGTTCCGTTGCCGGTGCGTATTGGAAGGGCGACGCAAAGAACAAAATGTTGCAACGTATCTATGTTGATGCATTTCTGACCAAGGAAGATTTGGAACAATTCTTAAAGATGCAGGAAGAGGCCGCCGCGCGCGACAATCGTAAACTTGGTAAAGATATGGATTTGTTCCATTTTGAACCGGAATATGCACCGGGTGCGGTGTTTTGGCATAACAACGGTTATCGCATTTATCGCAAATTGATAGATTATTTGCGCGCGCGTCAGGAACGTGCGGGATATCTGGAAATATCAACGCCATCTATTATGGATCGTTGTTTGTGGGAACGCAGTGGGCACTGGGCGAAATATGGCGCGCACAATTATTCGGGAAAAACTCAGGATGGTAAAACATTCTGTGTAAAGCCTATGTCTTGTCCGGGTGGTATGTTAGTTTTTGGTCAGGGTATAAAGTCTTATAAAGACCTGCCGTTGTATCTAGCAGAGTTTGGTAAAGTGTGTCGTTATGAGGCCGCCGGTGGTTTGTCGGGGTTGATGCGTGTTCGTGAATTTACCCAAGATGATGCACACATATTCTGTACCGAAGAACAATTGGAAGCCGAAGTTGTAAAAATCTTGAAATTTATCAAAGATATTTATGGCAAGTTCGGATTTGACAAGATTTCAATGAAACTGGCAACACGTCCAAATTCGGAATTCCGTATCGGAACTGATGAGGTATGGGATAAAGCCGAGGGCGCATTAAAACATGCGTTGGATGCGAACGGTATCGAATATGAAATTGCCGAAGGCGATGCTGCGTTCTATGGTCCAAAAATTGATAACTATTTGAAAGATTCTATGGGACGTGTTTGGCAGTGTGGCACGGTGCAGTTGGATATGAACCTGCCGGAACGTTTTGATTTGTCATATGTTGGTGAAGATGGTGAAAAACATCGTCCGATTATGTTGCATCGTGCGTTGCTGGGGTCTATTGAACGCTTTATGGGTGTGTTACTGGAATCGACCGGCGGTATTTTGCCATTGTGGTTGTCGCCGGAACCGGTTGTTGTAACCCCGATTTCTGAAAAGCAGGCCGACTATGCGAACGAAGTTGTTGCGGCGCTGCGTGCGGCGGGTGTGTATTGCCGTGCCGATTTGCGCGATGAAAAGGTGAATTATAAGATTCGCGAATTGTCGTTGGCCAAAACGCCAATCATCGCCGTTGTCGGTGATAAAGAAATGGCGGACAAATCGGTGACACTGCGTCATTTCGGTTCGGAAAAACAAGAAACGGTTGCATTGGATGATTTTGTTGAGCAGATGAAAAATGCAATCAAAATGCCGTTGTAATTAAAAGTTCAAAGTTCAGAGTTCGAAATGCAAATTTTGAACTCTGGACCGCGGATAAACAAGGAAAGGGTAAAATATGAAAAAAATAGTATCGATTATGTTGCTGGGGGTTATCGCGGTGACGGTTATGGGTTGTGCAAGTAAGTGCGAGGTCGAACCAATTGTCGAAGAAAATCATAAATTAATCGTGCCACCACATTTTGGCCAAATGCCAAAATAATTTTTATCGATTACATTTTGTAAATGCCGATTTTTATGGTATAATATGGGCATCAACAAATGGGGGGATTTCGCATGGAAAACGAAGAAAACAATATGGACTTTTTAGATTTGGACGATGATACACCGGTTGAAACTTTGCCGGAAACAACGCCTTTTGCCGCACCGCGGCCACGGAAACCGTGGTTGTTGATGGGGTTGGGTGTGGTGATTATTATGCTTGCTGTATATATTATTGTTCGTACCATAGGAAGCGATTCGTCTAAATCCGTCGAAATCAATCTGGATGTGCCAGAGGTTGTTGTCGAACCGCAGCCAACGGCGGTACCGCCAATGCCGAACGATACATTAAATGTTCCAGCAAAACCGATGGAACCACGTCCTATGCCGGCACCCGTGCCACCGCGTCCGATGGCTCAACCACAGCCGGCACCTCAACCTGTACCACAGCCAGTGATTCAGGATAATGGTGTTCCTGTTCGTGTTGTTTCCGATCGGCGCGAAGTTACATTTAATCCGGACCAGGCATCTGCACCGGCACCGCAACCAATTGTTGTGCCAACACCAAAACCTGTGGCGCAACCGAAGCCAGATACAAAACCGGCGGCTAAACCTGCGTCAAAACCTGTTCAAAAGGCATCTGTTGCACCGGCGGGTAAATGGTTCGTGCAATTCGGTTCGTATGCTACGCATGCCGCAGCAGAAAGCGCAGGCAAGAAGATACGTGCAAATCACAAGAGTTTGTTTGAAGGCAAACAATTCGTGATTCTGGCGGCGCAGATAAACGGCAAAACCACATACCGGTTACGTGTTTCGTTTGCGACATCTGGTGATGCAAATGGATTCTGTCAGAACGCAAAGTCCGATGGTCTGGATTGCTATGTGGCAAAATAATTATAGGTAAAAGGAGCTTAGAATGCGCATGGGTATTTGGGAAATACTGATAATCGTATTGTTGGTTGTGATTCTGTTCGGTCATAACAAGATTCCGGGCATGATGAAAAATTTGGCAAATGGGCTGAATGTTTTCAAAAAGGAATTGAAGACCGAGGAGAAGAAGTCGGCACCGGCTGAAAAGCCAGTGGCTAAAAAACAGGTTGCTAAAAAGAAACCGGTCAAGAAAGCCCCGGCAAAAAAGAAATAAAAATTAGAAATAAAAAAAACGCGCCGTCGGCGCGTTTTTTATTCGATTAATTTTCGCGTTGTTCGTATTCTTCCTGTTCTTCAATCGTCATTGTTGCCAATGGACGTGCCAACATACGCTGGATACCAATCGGGTCACCAGAAACGACACTATATCCATATGTCCCGTCGTCCAGGCGTGCCAATGCGGCATCAATTTTACGCATCAGGTTGCTGTCGCGTTGGCTCATGCGCAGGTTCATGGTTATTTCCTGTTCCAATGTTGCGCTGTCCGATTCATCACCAACACCGTCCGATGCGGTTTTATCCGCCACACGAACCGAATTCAAAACAGAATCAGAAGAGTGTAATAATTCCTCTTTCTGGGCGGTTAATAAACGATAGAAATATGCCAACTGTTCCGGACACATATATGGTTCGGATTTTTTAGGTGTGTATTTTTCGGGTAATACAATTTTTTTAAAATCTTTCTTTGCTGCCATTTTACGATGCCTTTAATTCATTGATCCAAGTTGTTACCGTTTCTTCGTCCATTAATCCCGTGCGGGCTTCGACCAATTCGCCGTTTTTAAATGCCAACACACTGGGGATACTGCGAATGCCATATTTGGCCGGTGTGCGTCGATTCGTGTCATCTATTTCGAATTTGATGAAGTTCACATCCGGCATTTTTTCAGAAACCGTTTCAAAAATAGGACCAAACATACGACACGGACCGCACCAGGTTGCCCAAAAATCCACCAGTGTAATTCCGTCGCCAATAAGGGACGCGAAAGTTTCGTCATTTGCGTGTTGTAGTGCCATATTTTTTTCTCCTTGGTTATTGATATTCGGCCAAAGTGTATTATAATCGCTAAAAAATGCAAGAGAAAACATAAAATGAATAAAATCATATACTTAGACGCGGCAGCCAGTAGCCTTAAACCAGAATCTGTAATTGTCGCTGAAAATGATTTTTTGCAAAATTCGTATGCTAATACTGGGCGGGGTGTTTGCGCGCGGGCGGTGGCGGCTGATAAAATGCTGGCCAATGCACGGGAATATGTTGCGGGTTTTATTGGTGCCGATTCGGCAAACCAGGTTATTTTTACATCTGGGACGACGGACGGTATGAATCGTATCGTGAATATTGTGCGTTCATCACGAAATATTAAAACTGTTGCGGTATCAGATATCGACCATCACAGCGCGCGTATGCCATGGGAAAATGTTGTGCGTTCGGGTGGGGCGAAATTAGTTAAAATACCATTAACTAAAAATTATGATCTGGATTATACAAATATGCCGGTTGCGGATGTTATTGTCATTACCGCAATGTCTAATGTGTTGGGTGTGTCCCAGGATGTGCGGGCGGTTGTTGCGGCGGCACGCAAAAAAAATCCGAAAGTAATAACCATTGTTGATGCAGCGCAGTATGTTGCACACGCACCAATTGATGTGCGTGCGTGGGATTGCGATTTCCTGTGCTTTTCGGGACATAAGATTGGGGCGGATACCGGCGTTGGTGTTATGTATATTAAAAATCCCGATCGTTTTTTGCCGGACAAATTCGGGGGCGGTATGGTTAAAAATATATCGGGTGATAATTGGAATATTGATTCGGCACCAAACAGGTTTGAAGCGGGAACTTTGCCGCTAACCCAGATTGCGGGTTTGCCCGTTGCGATTGACGCGTGGCGTGCTTGGTCGGGTGGGGTGGATATTATTCAATATATATATGATGCGTTGTCCAAGATGCCACGGATCAAATTGTTAACAGCGCGTGATGCAAAAATGATTTCTTTTGTTGTGCGTGATATGCATGTGCTGGATTTTGGGACGTTAATAGGTGCGCATAATATTTGTTTGCGTGTTGGTAATATGTGTGCTTCGTGGATTCATGAATTAATGGAATTGGACGGTTCGATTCGTATATCAATTGGACCGTGGAATACAATGGATGATGCAAAACGTGTTGTTAATGTAATTCGGGAAATCGTGAAGTAAGATGACGATAAAACGTGACGATATTATCGATGTGCTAAAAACCGTGTATGATCCGGAAATACCCGTTAATATATGGGATTTAGGATTGGTGTATGATATTAGAATTGATGATAAAGAAGTTGTCATTACAATGACCTTTACCAGTCCCACATGTCCATTAATGGAAGAAATTTTATTGCAGGTTAAAAATGCCGTCACTCGCATTGTAAACGGAACGCCGGTACGTGTCGAACTGGTATGGGATCCACCATGGAATATTTCTATGATGTCGGATGCGGCGCGTGTGGAATTGGATTTAACGGAAATGGGTTGGTGATAAAATGACATATAATGACATGAAAAATATTTTGTCGACAATAGATGATCCTGTTCAGAAACTAGAAACGGTTATGGATTTTGGTGCGCATTTACCGCCTGTGCCGGATAATGCGATATGTACCGAAATAACCGGTTGTGCATCACGTGTGGAAATATGTCGTGCCGGGAACAAATTTTATGGTCGTGCCGATTCGGCTATTGTCCGTGGCATTGTCGCGATAATGACGGCGATGGTCGATGGAAAATCGCCGGACGAAATTAAAAAAATGGATTTGTCGGGAATGTTTTCGGAACTGAATATAAATTTGGGGGCGGGACGATTAAACGGTGTTAATTCAATGATTCTTTTTTTACAGAATTTATGATACACTAGGGTTTAAGAATAAAATCAAAGACGGTGGGATATGAACGAAGACGAGAAAATGTTTCAAATTGGTATATGGACACTTATAATCGTGGCGGTGTTGACGGTTATATTACAGGTGTGCTATCGCACCCAGAATCGCGTTCTGAATCGCGTTCGGGCCGATGTTATTCAAACCAAGCAAAATATTGCCGTCGCCGAAACTGATTTTGCGGCATATGTTCGTCCGGAAATTTTGGGCAGTGTTGTAAAATTGGTGAACCCGAAATCCGAAACGGTTGGTTTTCAGAAAAACATATCAATAAACGATTTACCGGAACGTAAGTAATGTTTGAAATAGGACACGATATTTTTAAACATGGATCAAATGATGTGCGTGCATCACGTGGTGGTTGGTTGCGCATGTCCATTGTGTTGGGACTTTTTTGTGTCGTATTTGTAGCGTTTATTGGTAAAACATTGTATCTGGGGGCGACAGGATCCGAAGAAAATCGTTCGCGCATTGCTGGTGATTGGAGTGTTTCACGTGCGGATATCGTTGATCGTAATGGAAATGATATTTTGGCAAAAAATATTGCATCTTGTGATATCGCGCTGGTGCCATCCAGATTGGCGGATAAGAATAAAGAACGTGCCGCCCAATTAATTCATGAGGTGTTGCCGTATAAATATTCATTATCAGAAGCAATAAATTTAGTTAATAATACCACGCGCTATAAACCGTTGGCGAAAAATGTTCCCGACGATAAATGTAAATCGTTGCGCAGTGCGAGGATAGATGGATTGGATGTTAAACGGGTTCAAACGCGTAAATATCCTAAACGTCGTTTGTTTTCTCATGTTGTTGGATTTGTTGGTGAAGATGGCCATGGGTTAGAGGGTGCGGAAAGAATATTTGATGATTATTTGGATGAAAATGTAGACTCTTTGCGCTTGTCGCTGGATACACGAATTCAGATGGCGTTTTACGAACAATTATCAATTGCTATGCAGAAGTATGAAGCCAAGGGTGCGATGGGAATGCTTATGAATTCGCGAACCGGGGAAATGTTAGCAATGGTGTCTTTACCGGATTTTGATCCGGAAAACAGAAATATGGATCCGGTTGCCAATCATTTATTTAAACCGTTGCGTGGTGTTTTTGAAATGGGGTCTATATTCAAAATATTTAATACCGCGATGGCTATGGAAAATCATATTAATAAAAAATATGTTATAAACAAGCCGTATCCTATTCTTGATAAGAATGGTCGTGTTGCTAAATATGTTACTGATGTCGCGAGTTTCAAACCAAAAACACCAACGATGTCTGTCGAAGAAATTATGTTGCATTCATGTAATGTAGGCAGTGCACAAATTGCCCTTGAATTTCCCGAAGGTACCCAAAAAGAATTTTTCCACCGGTTACATTTGGATGAAAAATTGGATTTGGAATTCGGCAAAACGGAAAAGCCATTGATGCCACGCAAATGGGGACCAGTGGAACGTGCAACACTGTCATATGGTCATGGTATTTCGGTTACCCCTATGCATTTATTGTTGGCGGTAAACGCGATGACGAACGGCGGAATTTATATTTATCCAACATTACAAAAACGAAATATCGGTGCGGTGCGTGGTGAACGTGTTTTAGATCCGGAAATATCTGCCCGCCTGCGTGAAATAATGTTCGGTGTTGTCGAAGAAACTAGTGGTAAAAATGCGCGTGTTCCAGGGTTCAGAATAGGTGGTAAAACCGGTACCGCGGAAAAGTATACATCCGGCACAAATGATAAAAAGCGAAACCAGACAGCGTTTGTGGGAATATTCCCCGTCGACGCGCCACAATATATTTTGTTGGTGATTTTGGACGAACCAAAGGGGATTAAGGAAACTTGGAACCTGCGGACATCCGCTTGGAATGCTGTGCCGACCGCCGGAAAAATAATGAGTCGCATACTGCCATTGCTATTTGAATAAATTTCGTTTATAATATCATCGATAAGAAAAAAGAGTATAGCGTGAGAAAGATAGTTGATAAATCCGTGCTCGGTCGGGCATGGGTTGTGGACGACGATGATGATGTAAACAACAATGCATATGCAACCGACCATTTGGTGGAAAAAATTTTGGCACGTCGCGGTATCGTTGCGCCCGATGATGTCGATCATTTTTTAAACCCCAGTATTAAAAATAATATGCCCGATCCATCGACTATGATGGATATGGATAATGCGGCACGCATAATTGCCGATGCGGTTTTGGCGCACGATAAAATTGCAATATATGGCGATTACGATGTCGATGGTATTACGTCAACAGCAATATGGGTAAAGTATCTGCGTGCGCTGGGGTGTGATGTTATGTGGCATTTGCCCACCCGTGAAGGTGAAGGATATGGATTGAATATCAATGCGGTTGATGAAATTGCGGCGGCTGGGGTGAAACTAATTATAACCGTTGATTGCGGCATAAGTGGCGTAGTCGAGGTCGCACATGCCAAAGAACATGGTATGCGTGTCGTTGTGACCGACCACCATTCGCCGGACGAAATGTTACCCGATGCTGATGCGGTGGTGAACCCGAAACGTGGTGATGATACGTCCGGATTATCATATATGGCGGGTGTGGGGGTTGCGTTTATGACACTTATTGCATTGCGGCGTGAATTACGATCGCGTGATATCGATGCGGATTTACGCGCCAAGATTGACGATATAAACCCCAGTTCGTATTTGGATTTTGTCGCGTTGGGTACAATATGCGACACCATGCCACTGGTTGGTTTAAATCGTGCTTTCGTTGCAACAGGATTACAGGTTTTGGAACGCCGACAGAACCTGGGGCTGCGCATATTAATGGACGTGGCGCAAATTAAACATGCGTCCGTATATTCGGTTGGATTTGCGCTGGGGCCACGTTTGAATGCGGCGGGTCGTTTGGATTCGGCTTCGCCTGCGTTGGAATTACTGTTGACCGATAATTCGTTAATTGCGTCGGATTTGGCACAAAAATTAAATGAAATGAACACCGCACGCATCGATATTCAAAATGCAATTATGATGCGTGCAACCGAAATGGCGGATGCGTGCTGTGCCAATGGTCGGTGCAGTTTGTTCGTATGTGGTGACGGGTGGCACGGTGGTGTTATGGGAATTATCGCGGGGCGTTTAAAGGATAAATATAATTTACCGGCATGTGTCGCGACAAAATCGGACGGTGTTATAAATGGTTCAGGGCGTTCGATTGCGGGCATTGATTTGGGGCGTATCATACACAATGCTTTATCATCCGGTATTTTGACCGAGGGCGGTGGTCATGCGGCGGCGGCGGGATTTTCGTTGCCCGAAGAAAATTATGGTGCGTTTTGCGATTTTTTGGAAAAGTCTGTGCGCGAACAATTGAATGGTGCGGCACCCCAGTCAGAAGTATTGGTTGATGCCGAAATGGATGCCAGTGGCGCCAGTATGGATTTGGTTAATCAAATGGCGACATTGGAACCGTTTGGTCAGGGAAATCCAGAACCAACATTGGTTTTACATGGTGCGGTATTGCGCTATGTGGAAAAAATGGGTAACGGTTCACACCTTTATGGTAAGGTTGCGACTGCACGTGGCAATAATTTATCGTTTGTTGGATTTAACCTGGTTGGGACCCCGGTTGGTAATTTTTTACTGGACGATGCGAATACAAACACTAAAATAACACTGTTGGGTCGATTAAAAAAGAACGATTATAATGGACGTGTGTCGCCTCAGTTCTTTTTGGAAGACATAGCGATTGGATAATGAATAAAAATGTAAAAATCTTTACCGATAAATTACGCGATGCAAAAAGCATCGTCATCATGGCACATAAAAATCCTGATGGTGATGCATTGTGCTGTGTTTTGGCTTTGTCGTGTTTAATCGAAAAGAATTACGGTACGAAATGTGTGTGCACATATGATGGCAATGTGCCGGACTATTTGGATAATATTCCGCTTCGTCGTAATGCACACTGTTGGAATAAAATTAATCCAGATGAAAAGTTTGATTTGGCCATATTGTTGGACTATGGCGCGGAACACCAGGTTGGTGGCCCGTTGGCATTTGTAAAAAATGCCGGGTTCGTTGTGGAAATAGACCATCATAAAAATGATAATCCAATTGCCGATTTGTGCATCAACGATGATACGGCGGATGCGACCGCAATCGTTCTGTATCGTATTATGACGGCGGCCGGTTGGCGCGATGATTTGGATGTTCGTGAATTGTTGGCGGTGGCTATTTTAACCGATACCGGGAATTTTAAATTTGCGCATCATGGTGAATCCTTGGCGGTAATGGCGGACTTGGTCGATGGGGGTGTGAATATTCATCGACTGGTTGAATTAATGAATAACAAACCGCGCAAGGCCGTATTGGTAGAGGCCGCCGCTGCCGCAAACGCGGAATTTTTCTATCACAATCGGTTGGCGGTTGCGACAATTAGTCGGCGCGATTACCGTAATATGGACGGGCGTGGCGAAATGGTCTTGAATATACTGGGCCAGATCAAGGGTGTCGAATATATCGTTTTGTTAAAGGAACAAAAAGAAAATCAAATCGGTATTTCTATTCGCAGTCGCGGCGCCGCGATTGACGGTATCGCAACGTCGTTTGGTGGGGGCGGACACGAACGTGCCGCGGGTGCGGTCGTGCGTGGTGATACATTGGAAAACGTTCGTTCGAAAATAATAAATGCTTTTAAGGGGATGTAGGAAATGAAAAAAATATTTATATCTGTGTTGTCGTTATTTGTTTCGGGCGTGTCGTATGCGGCGGTTGATAACGCTTTGGTGGTACGTGCGGAAAAATATTTAAACGGCATAACGGGATTGTCGGGTGACTTTGTCCAAACATCCGGTGCGCGTACGGATCGGGGGACTTTTTCTATGTTGCGTCCGGGACGTGTTCGTTTGGATTATAATGACATGCCGGTGCAATTAATTGCCGACGGACGTGATTTGTATTTCTTTGATAAATCGCTGGACCAGATTACGACCGTGCCGTTAACCAGTACGCCGGCCGGAATTCTAATTCGTAAAAATATCGATTTAAGAAATGCGGATATTAATGTTATTGAAACAAATTCGGATGCAAATACTTTTTCGTTAAAAATGAATCTGCGTGGGCAAGAGGGTTTGGGCAATATGACCGTTGTGTTCGATAATAAACCTGTGAAACTTAATTCTTGGTCGGTGGTTGATGCAACGGGTGCAAAAACAGATGTTGCGTTTTTTGATATGAAACCAAAAACAAGTTTTGGTAAAAACTATTTCCAGATTCAGCGCCATAAAACGGTTAGTAAAAGTAATGGCGATGACTTTTATGATTAAGGAAATTATATGTTTGGTATAAGTGGCCCCGAATTTTTAGTTATCATACTTGTGGCCATTTTGGTTGTGCCATCGCGGCTGTGGCCGGATGTTGCACGGTTTGCGGCACGCATTGTTCGATTTGTTCGGAATTTAATTTGGCGTATTACCGACGCATCCGAAAAAATAAAAACGCAAATTGATTTGGAACGTCCGATTGATGAATTAATTCAAACAACCACAGATGATATACTGTCGGATTTTTCCGTTAAACGTAAAACGGCAAAGAAGGCGACCACAAAATCAAAGAAAACGGCGGGGCGCAAAAAATGAAAAAAATGACAATGATGCAACATTTTGCCGAACTGCGTCGCCGCATATTGTGGTGCTTTGCAATATTTGTATGCGCGATGATTTTTGGTTGGTGTGTGTCGCCATGGGTTCAGGGTTTTTTGACTGCGCCATTAATTGATATTTGGCCGGATGGTGCATTGCTTTATTCCGGATTGACCGATGGATTGATGATTCGGTTATCATTGGCATTTGTTGTCGCGTTGATGATAACGATTCCGGTTGCGCTGTGGCACGTGTGGGCGTATGTGTCGCCGGGGTTGAAAAAGAACGAGTGTCGTTTTATTTTTCCGATATTGATTTTGTCGCCGATTTTATTTCTTATTGGGGCGGGGTTTGCGTTCTATGTGCTGATTCCGTTCGTGTTCCGGTTTTTCATAGAGTTAAACGAATCGTCGCCTGTACCATCGTTAATATTACCGGTGGCGCGTGACTATTTGGCATTTTCAATCGGATTATTAAAGGTCTTTGGTATTGCGTTCCAATTGCCGTTGGTAATGGTTATGCTGAACAGGTTGGGTGTGTTACCACGTTCACGTGCAATCAAAATGCGCCGATATGCAATAATAATCATTGTTATTGCGGCAGCTGTTTTAACCCCGCCGGATATAGTTTCACAAATATTATTAGCGGTGCCGATGTGGTTACTGTTTGAATCCAGCATATTGTTTATGCGCCGTGATTAGATTTGTTGCATAACTGTTTATTTGTTGCCGTTTTTGTGATATAATTATGGCGTGAAAAAAATCAGTTCATTTTTATTGGTTGCCGGAATCGTACTGGCTGCGTGTGATTTGCAGCCGAAAATTGTCGCGTTACCCGACACGGTTGGCGAATTTATTACATCGCGTTACCCGGCATTGTTGGCGGATCCGACCGCCCAGCCCGAAATTTATAATTCCGCCGCAACGGACTATGGTGTGTATGCCGCGCCCGAAATTTATGGCACCGGGGCAACAACCGAAGATTATGTTTTATATGCATCGGTTGATGACTATATCGTTCCACCCGAAGAGTCACCGGAAACGCTGGTTGAATCAACAGACAATGTGACAAATGTACCGGAACAACCAAATGTTGATGATACATTGGTCGTTGGGAATCGGGTCGTTGAACCCGAACCAGTGGCGGAAGTGCAACCGGAACCTGAACCCGATTGGACACCAACCGATGATGTTTTGAATATACCGAAATATATGTATGGTGGACACGATGAAACCGAAATAATCGTTGCGCGTGGCGATACACTGTATGCGATTGGGGCAAAGTACGGTATGAAGGTTGATGAAATAGCAAAATTAAATAATTTGTCGGAACCGTATAATTTGTCGGTGGGTCAGAAATTACGTGTGCGTGCTTCGCGGGAACAGGTCGTAACCGAAATACCAAAGATTCCGGAATCCAAACCTGTGGCAAAGCCCGCCGAAACAAAACCCGTGGTCAAAGATACACCAAAGCCAACCCCACGGGCGACAACAACGCGTGTTGATTTGACCGATGTAACCATAGAACCCGGTGATACGCTTTATTCTTTATCGCGGAAATATTCGGTGCCGGTAAATGATTTAGCGGTAATGAATAATTTGTCCGCGCCGTTCGCCCTGTATGCGGGCCAGGTTGTGCGTGTTCCTAATTTAGCGGCCGCGCCGGTACGCACGGCGACAACGTCAAAGCCGACAACGGCGACCACCACGACAACAAAACCCGCCACGGAATCGGCAAAGCCGGCGGTAAAACCCGACGTAAAAACTGAAAAGCCAAAGAAAGCGGAAAATAAAACCGAAACGAAAAAGAATGACGCCAAGAAAACCGAACAAACCAAAAAGCCGGCCGAACAAAAAAAGGCCGAAGAAAAGAAACCTGTGAAAAAGTTGCCGGCAATCAAGGCGCGTTCGTCGTCTAAATTCTCGTGGCCGGTGCGGGGCAAGATTTTGTCGAACTATGGCGCAAAAACCAAGGGGTTGTTTAACGACGGCATTAATATTGGTGCGGCGCGTGGCACAACAGTTGCGGCGGCGGAAAATGGTGTTGTCGCATATGCCGGGAACGAGGTTAAGGGTATGGGCAACCTGATTATCATTCAACACAGTGACGGGTGGATGACGGTCTATGCGCATATGGATTCATTGGCGGTTCGCCGTGGCGCACGTGTTGGTGTGGGGCAAAAGATTGGCACGGTCGGCCAAACGGGCAAGGTTGATAAACCACAATTGCATTTCGAAGTTCGCCGCGGCACGCGGGCATACAACCCGATTCAGTATTTGAAAAAATAAAAAATGACCACTTTCGTGGTCTTTTTATTTTGGTGGACGCGCAGGGACTCGAACCCTGGACCCACTGATTAAGAGTCAGTTGCTCTACCAACTGAGCTACGCATCCAGTGCCGGGTATTATACCCGATTTTTCAACAAATGCAAGTTTTTATAACGGGGTCGTTGTTTTAGGGGTGGGGCAGGGACTACCCCGTCCGCTGTGCGTCCACCCCTTCGCCGGCTCGCAATGACAAAGGTTGGTTTTTTTATAGCACTGCTTTTTGTCATCGCGAGCGTAGCGTGGCGATCCAGTTATAATTAAAGTACGCGCCGATGGCGCGACAAATACTGCCTGCGGCGCAGTGGATCCCCGCCTGCGCGGGGATGACGGGGAACAGGGGCACTATCCATTTGTAGGCTCGCAATGACAAAAAAGTTCCCCTCTATCAGAGGGGTGGCATCGCTGTAGCGCAGCGAAAGCGTGCCGGGGTGTGGTTGCCCCACCTCCCGCTGCGCGGACTCCTCCAGGGGAGGAGAACTTGTGTTTTGAAAATGGCGAAGGGGATTTTTCGCTATGGTTTTTGGCTTGTGTTAATGGGTTGGGTGTTATATAATTATGTTGATTGGTATATTTAGACAAATTAACAATTCAAACAAAGGGGAAAGGGCAATGAAAAAATTATTCGTTTTAACATCTGTTTTGGCAATCGCCGCATGTGGCGGCGGCGGTGGCGGTGGTGGCGGTGGTGTTGCCCCCGCACCGTTGAGTGATGCGGGTGCGGTTCGTGCGGCGTTTTTGACGGGTGCGCCGGCGAATGCTAATACTGAATTAACATCAATGACATCGGCTATTGTGGTTCGTGACGATAATTCCGAACCGGCGATATACCGTTCCGCGGCGCGGCACTATAACGATAAAGATTATACGGTATACGAATTGAGTGATGTTGAATTCCATATCGCGGAAAATCCGGCGGGAATGTTTAAATTTACGGTCGATGAACATGGAACAATTACCGAAATAAGTGAAACATTAGAGGGTGGTACAGTTAACGGTATTCAACGTATCGAAACAACACAGCGGTTTAATACCCCGATATTTGAATATGTCCAGGATAAGTATGCCAAGGTTGGCGAAGATGTCTTTACCATGGCCAATGACGAAGCAACCATATTGGCGACAATGAAGTCTGTTATGGAAAATCGTTATGGTTTGCAAGACGGTGAATGGGAAAAAACAGATATTGGTTGGCAGTATAAAAAAGCCGGCGAATATGAATGGTTTGGTGCGACAGGTTCCAATTTCGTTTCCAACAATACTGGTGCAATGGAAATGGCGATAGAGGAGGCCTATAATTTCGGTACTGGTAAATGGGTGGTTGTTGGGGAAAACCTGCAATACCAGGAATACGGCGACAAAGCCCTTAAACGTGTTGCAGACACAGGCCAGGATATGGCAGCGTTGAATACGGCTGCACCGGCGGCATTGGGACATTGGAACCGCATTGACGAAATTTTGGATATCAGTACCGAAGGCGAAGCGGTCGGTTTGACATTCTCGGACTTTGGTCGGTTCAATCCGGTTTATCGTTCCAAGCACAAGGGGGTGGACGGCAGTATGCTTTCCAGTATAAGACACCAACGTGCGGCTGATTTGGATGCGGCGTTGGATGAAAATGCGGATGCCGAGACAATTAATGGTTTGTCTATCCTTGCGGGAATGAATGCCGGTGCCGACGCACATGATTATAAAACTGCGGCGGAACGCGAGGACGAATTTGCGAATTCCGAAGATTATCAGTTGTTCGCCGGTGGTTATGCAATTAAAGATGGTGCACTGGTGGATTCGTTAACGCCGGGCAACAACACATCATATACCGGAACGGCAATAGGTCGTGTCTATACCAGTATCCAAAGTAATGGTGTAGACAGAACGGAATATCTGCACGCACACGGGTTTGAATATGATAATAATTCCGGTGATGGGTATGTTGATGCCAATAAGGTCGGTCATGATGTTGCAAAGTCGTTCAAGACAAATGCCGCGACATTGACAGTTGATGGCAGTGGAAATCAGACGATATACATGCCGTTCTTTAAGGCCGGGGTCGGTGATGATAAATTCTATAATGTCACGATTACCGGTGATGGCATGACGCTTGATGCTTTGAACGCACAGAACGAAGCACACGAAGACATGATTGATTCGCGGTATCAGGTTTATGGCGCGTTAGATCACATAGTAGATGCGGAAACAAATATTAATTCCGGGTTCTATGGTGTGGAAACGCCGTCCGAAGCAGCGGGTGCCGCCAGAATGTTTTCGGAAGAAAATTTGTATGAATCGGGCAGCAATTATGTCACCCGTGAATACGAATTGCAGGCTGCTTGGGGTATGAAAAAAGACTAATGCGCCGCATGATGTAATAAATCCCCCGCGAATGTGGGGGATTTTTTTATGGTATTTTTTTGTATTACTGCTATGCTGTTACCAATATAAAATGAAAAGAATTATTTCGATTTTTGTCGCCGTCATAATGTGCTGTGTCGGAATAAAATCCGGGGCGGGCGAAACACAAAAACCACTGGTTGTGGAATCTGCGTATGCGGAACATGCGCGGTCAGAGCAGGGCGAGAATAAACAGGTTACACAAAAAAAATCGGTTACCAAAAAAAAGGCAAAAGAAACAACCGTTACGATGACTGCGCTGGATGCGATTAAGTTGGCGGGCGATTTGGTATATGCCGGGGAATATGATCGGGCGTCCGATATATTGCTTAAAATGCCGCAAACGGGTAATTTGCCAATCGAAATCGAACGGTGGTATCTGCTGGCCCAAATGGAACAGAAAAAGGGCAATGTGGACGAGGCTATTAAAATATATCGCAAAATACTGGACGATCAACCGGATTTGGCCAAGATTCGTTATGAATTGGCTATATGCTATATGATGAAACATCAATGGTATCGTGCGGACTATCATTTGCGGCTGGCCATGACGGGGCAAAATATTCCCGATGAAATCAAGCAACGGATGATGTATTTGCGATATATTGCGCGACAAAATAAACGTTGGAACGCGTGGTTTAATTTTGGTGCCGCGCCCGATAATAATGTTAACCAGGCGTCCGGTGGCGAAGAAATTGTTATAAATGAATGGGGTGAATTTTCGCGCGTTTTACCGGAACCAGAAAAGGCGTTCGGATATAACTTTATGCTGGGTGGAAATTACGAATTTGATTTGTCGAAACAATGGCGGTGGAAAAACGAAGCGAATATTTATACTAATATTTATAACAAGCATAAGTTCGATGACCTGTATTTGGCCGCCGCAACCGGACCACGATATATTTGGGAACGGGGCGATGTTTGGGTGGCGGCTATGGCGGCACGGCGTTGGTACGGTTGGGACAGATATAATTGGTCGTTGGGGGGCAAGGTTGACACGCACTATGATTGGACGCGGAAATTGTCGTCGGGATTAACGTTGCGTGTGATGGATAATCGATATGACGAATATGGCGAATATATGGATGGGCAATCGTATGCGGCGTCACCATATGTTACTTATTCTTTTGATGCGTCTAAATATATTATGTTGTTTGGTGGTGTTGAGCGCGATACAGCACGCGAAGATACCTATGCATATTGGCGGTATAATGTTGGGGTTGGCTTTGGTGCCGAAATACCGTGGGGATTTAGTGTGTATTTTGAACCGTCGTTTTATTGGATGAATTATGATGGACCGCGATGGGCGGTGGTGGATCATTCCTTTGCGGCGGTTACGGAACGCGACTTTATGCAGCGGTACGCGTTGTCGTTGTCGAATAATAAATTCGATTTCTGGGGATTTGTGCCGACGGTAACGGTGGCCTATACCAGACGAGATTCAAATATTCATGCGCGCGAATATGATCGTTGGACCGCCGAATTTACAATGCGGCAACGGTTTTAATTTTTCCCTTTTTCGGTGGAATCCATACCTATGTAATAACGGCATATTGTCTGGTAACATTAATTGCATAGACATGAAAACAAAAACCAAAAAGGAGAAAAAATGAAAAAAATAGCAATATCAGCAATGGCGGTCGTGTTGGCTTGTCCTGCGTTCGCCGGGCAGCAGTCAGATCCCGCTTTTACCGTTTGGGGACTGGACCCATATATCGCGATGCGTGGTGGTTTGGGTTATAACAATTTGAACTATAAGTTTAATGGTAAAAAACAATCAATCGAAGATTTGGATTTTCGTGGACGGTTGGCAATGGGTTTGGATATCTGTGATACCGTTCGTTCCGAAATCGAATGGTCTATATTCAGCAAAACCAAGGACACCAAAAAATTCGGCGATATCGCGGATGTCAAAGTGGAAAGCAAATTGCAGACATTAATGTGGAATTCATATTGGGAATTCGGCGACTATCAAATGATTCGTCCGTTTGTTGGTGCCGGTATTGGTCTTGGTTTTTCCAAAATATCGCGTGAATATGAAGATGTTGCCAAGGAAACCAGTGATAAAACACGTATGGCGGCAATGGGAACATTGGGTGTGACATTTGATTGGCAAGTTTTTGCGGTTGATGTCGCGGCCAGATATAATTTTGTTAATGTTCATTCCGGATTACATGATATCGGTGGTGATATTGGCATTCGGTTTATGTTCTAAAATTATGTGGTTGTGTAAAAAAACACCGTCAAAAATCGACGGTGTTTTTTTCTGTGTCAGAAACGCGCTATGTGCATTGTTTCCTGGGGTTTAGGGATTCAAACCTGGGGATATGTTTATAGAAATAATGTAATATATTTCTGTAACCAGAAAACCAAAGGAGACATTATATGCAAAATAAAACTTTATTTATCGTCGCATCGATCTTCGGTGTTGCCATATTAATGGGCGGGTGTTCGTGTCCGACCAAACAACATTATGGTCATCGTGGACATTATGCAGGACAATGTAATAAAAAGGATCACCGCGGGTGCGGACCCCAGGTATCTGAAACAGTTGTGTTTTACCAAACGTATGAAAATGCCGATATAGACAGCGTTCATGCAAAAATGTATACGCGCAGTTCCCGCGGTGGCGAATCGGCCATGGGGACAATCAAGTTCAAGGAAACAGATGCGGGACTAAAAATGAAGGTCGACTTAATCGATTTGCGTCCGGGCAAGACATATACCGCGCATGTTTATCAATGTGGTAAGTGTAATGATTGGTCATGCTGTAACAAAACGCCGTTGGCCGTAGATTTGCCGCAACTGAGAATAGATCAAGTTGGTCGGTTGGAACAATCGTATATTATTCGTGGATTGACCGCCGCACAGTTGAACAATGGCAAATTGGTTTTGACACGTGATGGTGGGTATAAGGCCGCGTGGGGATCATTAAAACAATAGTTTGTTGTGTGTGTTGAAGTGGGGGCATTGATACCCCCACTTATTTATTTTTATGTTTTAGGAATATATTCTTTGTGCTAAGATTTTCCCGTTATGGGGAAATGGCGGCAAATTTTAATGTTTTTGGGTTTTTCGGCTGTGTTACCTGGCGTGGCCGAGGGTGTGGAAATATCCGGTGATATTGTGGCATCCGGCAATTATATGATAAATCAGGATGTAACTGTGCTGAACGGTGTGCTGTTCGAAGCGCACGATATAGTGGCAACCGACAGCATAAGAATTTTAAATTATGGACATATGGCTGGCGGAATCAATGTATGTGAAAACTGTAGTGTAGAAATACGAAATATTGGGTTGTTTGATGCCGGGGTCACGCTTCAAAACGGCGCGCATTTTGTTCAGGTGATAACCGCAAACAATGAAATCACAAACCTGGGATTGGGGTCGGGGTTTGATGTCGCGGTGCGTAACGGTGCCGGTTTAAGTTTTGCCGATGTTATGTCGGTCGCGGGAAATGCAAATACGGTTGAATTTGTCAATGCGGATTTTAATGCCGGGGCGGTTGGTGGGTTTGTTGCGCCGTCAAATGTTAAACTAAGTGGTGATATTATTTTACATTTTGATGATATTACGAATCAGGAAAAATTATTATTTTCAAATGCATCGGGTGGTGGCGTTGTTTATGTGGATTCAAATGCATTGGATTCATTGCATATTATGCAAACGTATCGTGTTAACAATGACGTGTTTATGCGATTGGTGCGTTCGACCGATTATGCGCGTATATTGAATAATGGTATGGGACGCTTCCTTAATGATTTACGGGCATCGGGCGCGGATTATAAATTGTTTTCAAAACTAGATGTTGCCGAAAACATGGGTGAAATAAATAATATTTTGTCGGACAGCGTTCGGACAAATCCAATTAAATTGATGCGGCCTATATCAATTATAAATTCTTATAAAAGCCTGGAAATCATGCACATAGACGAAGATGTTACATTGGACGTTGAACCGTTGATGATATATTCTGCGGATGTGTTGATTGACGGTGTACAACCAAAATTAACGTTTAATATGTCCGATGATTTACATGTGGAATTATCAGGTTATGTTTTGAATATTGATTATTCCGATGACATTAATGAATACGGTGGCTTGGCATTTGGGCTTGGCGCAGATTTACAATACGATATATCAAAAAATGATTTCGTACGGTTGCATGGTGGTGGCGGTAAATCTTATTTTGATATCGGTCCGGTGTTTGATAGTGTGGCATCCATTAATAATCCAGACGGTATGTCGATGTACATCATTGGTGAATACGGTCGGACATTTGATGTTTTTGATAGCTATAAAATATCGCCTTTTGTCGGGGGTGGGGCGGAATATAAGACAATAGCCCGCGCCAGTGATACGGACGTTTTTGGTATTGGTGGGTTGGATGCAGGTTATGAATATGTATTTGATGGTTTACAATATAATTATGTGTTGCGGGCGATTGTGCGAACCGATGGAACATTTGGTGCCGGGATTAATTTATCGGTGTGGTCAATAATGGACGCAGCCGGCGCAGACGTACACATAGGCACAATTTATAACGATGATTTTGGATGTTCGTTAAAAGTTTCGTTAAATGGTCGGTTCAGGTTTTAATCAACAATTTTCCCGCGCAAGGACGCTTTGTTCGCCGCGGTGATTTCAATGTTGCATATTTGTTTTGGTGTGCCATCGGGTTTTGCAACGATACATTGTTGCATATATGGTGTGCGATATACTAAGTGGCGACCGGTTTTATCATCGCCCTCGCATAAACAGGGCAGGTTTTTTCCGATACAAGATTCATTAAAAGCACGCTGTATCTCGTTAAGTTCGGCGTCCAAAATCGCCAAACGTTTTGATTTTATGTTTTCTGGAATCTGGTTCGGCATAACCGCCGCCGCGGTATGGGGACGGGGTGAATATTTAAACGAAAAAGAATTAATATATTTTACCGCGCGGGCAATTTGTAAGGTTTGTTCAAAATCGGAATCTGTTTCACCTGGAAACCCAACAATAAAATCAGACGAGATCTGGATGTCCGGTCGTGCGGATTTTAACTTGTTCACAATGCCCATATATTGATCCAAATCATATGGACGGTTCATACGTTTTAAAACATCGGGTGAACCGCTTTGGATTGGCATGTTTAGAAACGGTAATAATTTTGGTTCCGTCGCAAACATCCCAATCAAATCATCGGTCATTTCGGTTGGATAACTGGATGTAAAACGTATGCGTTTAACCGTGTCCAATTTTGCCGCCGAACGAATTAAATCTGACAAGCGATATATTTTTCCGGATTCATCCGTATACTTATAGCCGTTAACATTTTGCCCCAAAAAGCATATTTCAACCGCGCCGGTTTTTGCCGCCAATTCAACATCACGAACACAATCGGAAAAAGAACGCGATATTTCGCGACCGCGTGTATATGGCACAATACAGTATGTACAGCAATGATTACAGCCTTCCTGTATCGGGACATATGTTACCAAAGGCGATCGTTCCATTTGCGGCATTTCATCAAACTTTTCCAAACCAGACAGTTCGATATTTAATAAACGCGTGTCGGGATTTTCCAAAATTTCGGGTAATTTATGATAACTTTGCGGGCCCAAAACGAAGTTCAAATCGGGAACGCGCTTGAATGCATCTGCGCCCGATTCACGTGCAACACAACCGACAATACCCATTAACGCATCGGGCTTTTTAACCAATCGTATACGACCCAATGCGGAATATACTTTGTCGGTCGCCTTGGCACGAACGGCACATGTATTTAAAATGATGGTATCCGCGTCCGTCACATCGTTTGTTTGAACCATACCACGCGCATTAAGCATGGCGGCAATTCGCCATCCGTCATAGACGTTCATTTGGCAACCAAATGTTTGAATAAAATATTTTTTGGACGATACCGGCATAATTATTTGGATTTCGTATTGTTGTATTTTGCCTGTTTCGCGCGAATGCCGCTACGTTTGCGATTATATTTTTCAAGAATGCTGTTGCGGCGTTTGATATGTTTGCGCTTTTTTTCCGTTGGTTCGTTAACCGTTATATATCGTACACCCAAAATCGGATCATAGATCATTTTTATCATGCTGTATCCCCTTTATTTATGTTTTGTGCGAATTTGATTATATAAACGTTTGCGTTGATTAATTTGCGCGGTGGTATATTTGTTGCGTGCACGCCGGCGGGCGGCCTTGCGCGCCATTTTTTGTGATTTTGATTCGATTTTTTCGCGGGCTTCGGCCACACTCATCATGCGCAAAAGACCACAAACGTCGTTCAATTTCATTTTTATTTTTACCCCAACTTTTTTCGCAGTAATTCGTTAACAACGGCCGGATTGGCTTGTCCCTTGGTCGCTTTCATTACGTTGCCAACAAAGAAGCCCAGCAATCCAACCTTGCCCCCACGATATTGTTCAACCTGGGCCGGATTGTTTTTAATCACTTCATCAACCGCAGATTCAATCGCAGATGTGTCGGTAATTTGCTTCATACCAAACTTGTCGGCTATTTCATGTGGTGTGCCGGCTTCGCCGTCCAACATTTTGATAAATATTTCCTTGGCCTGTTTACCGTTGATTTCGTTGGCTGCAATCATATCAACCAATTCGGCAAGATCGCCCGGCGTGATAATGCGCATTTCATCAACTATGCCAGATTTTTGGTTTTCAATATCATAATTTTCCGGATGTGCGAACAATTCAGAAATCATCCAGTTCGCAATCGGCTTTGCGCGTGCGGGCTTATCGCCGACCGCCGCATCGAACCAATGTGAAATGTCAACCGTTTCGGTCAAACGTGTTGCGTCATATTCCGACAGACCGAACTTTTCAATATAACGCGTACGGGTCGCCGCCGGTAATTCCGGCATAGTTTTGCGTATACGTTCAATGCGTTCATCGTCAATTATCAACGGCAACAAGTCCGGATCCGGGAAATAGCGATAGTCCAATGCATCTTCCTTGGAGCGCATAACGGTCGTAATGTTGTCGTTCGGGTGATAGCGCATTGTGTCCTGGCTGACCTCTCCACCATTTTCATAGATTTCGATTTGACGACGCGCTTCGTATTCGATGGCGGCTCTGATAAATTTAAACGACACCATATTTTTTGTTTCTGTACGTGTGCGGAACGTTTTTTCACCAACGCGACGAACCGATACATTAACGTCGGCACGCATGGAGCCTTCCTCCATGTTCGCCTTGGACACGCCCAGTGCGCGTGCGATTTCACGGATTTGACGTAGATATCTTTCTGCTTCGTCTGGTGAAGTTACATACGAATTGTTTTCCGGATTTTTCGTGTCCAAAAAAGTTACGATTTCCAGTAACGAAACACCGGTACGATTATAGTCCGCAAAAGATTTTGTCGGATGAACATCGTGTTTTAATTTACCGGCATCTTGTTCCAAATGTGCGCGTTCAATGAAAATCTTTTTAGGGTTTCCGTCGTCGCCAATAATTTCAATCCAACCACGACCGACAACGGGTGGAACCTCCGGTGGTTGTGAAATCTGATATCCCTGGGGCAGGTCAGGGTAAAAATACTGTTTACGGGCAAAACAACTGCGGCGTGATATTTCAGCGTTTATCCCAAGTCCGAATTTGATTGCCTGGTCTACGCAATAATCATTCAGAACCGGCAACATGCCCGGCATAGCCGCGTCAACCATTGAAACCTGGGTGTTCGGAGCAACGGTTGGATTATAGTCCGCGGACGCGCCACTGAATAATTTGGAATTGGACAACACTTCTATGTGTGTTTCCAATCCGATTACCAATTCCCAATCACCTGTTTTTCCTTTTATCGTAAACATTTTTCTTTTTCCTTGCTTTTTCGTTTTTCGTATCTTATTATGGCGTCCGTTGGCTAGGTAGCTCAGTTGGTAGAGCAAGGGACTGAAAATCCCTGTGTCAGCGGTTCGATTCCGTTCCTAGCCACCATTTTTTATTTCCCCATTATTTTACTAGGTTTGTTATCAACACCGGCGAATTGTTCGATGTGTTTTGCCAATTGCATAACACGCAAATCGTCAAAACGTTTTCCAACAACCTGCATCCCCAGTGGCAGTCCGTTTGTTGCCAGCCCCGCCGGAACGCTGCATGCCGGTATACCAGCCAGGTTCATTGCCACCGTGAACATATCCAATGCATAATATTCCAGTGGTGTTAAATCCGAATTCAATGGTAATGCCGGACCGGCACTTGTTGGACATACGATTAAATCACATTGTTCAAATGCGGCATTGAAACTGTCCGCAATCATGCGACGAACACGTGCCGCCTGCATGAAATAAACCTCGTACGATTCACTGGACAACACGGCGGTGCCAACGATTAAGCGACGCTGAACCTCGGTCCCGAAACCGGCGGCACGTGTTTTTTTGTACGTATCTTCCAAATCCGAACCTTCGACACGCAGACCATAGCGCATACCATCATACCGTGCCAGGTTTGATGAAGCCTCGGCCGGGGCAATAATGTAATATGCCGCCAACGCGTCCAAAATATTCGGAATAGATACTTCGACTATTTCCGCACCCAACGATTTCAAATCGGTAATACGTTCATTAAATAACTTTTTCATATCATCGGAAATTTGAACATCGTTCAATTCACGAATAACACCGATGCGTAATTTTTTACCGTCACCAAGTATTGGTTGTAACGGTGTATGTGCATTAAATCCGGCACTTTCACTTGTTGAATCCTTGGGGTCATGACCCGCCATAACCGATAATAACAATGCGGTGTCGTCAACAGTGCGTGCAATTGGACCCGGTGTATCCAGTGATGACGCAAATGCAACACAGCCCCAACGCGAACACAGACCGTATGTTGGTTTCATACCGACCAATCCAGTAATTGCGGACGGAAAACGAATTGAACCACCGGTATCTGTTCCAGTCGCGCCCATGCACAAACCACCGGCAACCGCTGATGTCGAACCGCCCGATGAACCGCCGGCAGTCAGTCTTTTTTCCATTTGCCACGGATTAACCGGCGCACCAAAGTAAGATGTTTTACTGAACGTTCCCATCGCGAATTCGTCCAGGTTTGTTTTACCCAATAATACGGAACCAGAATCAATAAATTTTTGTGAAACGGTTGATTCATATTCAGGGACAAAGTTTTCTAAAATGTGTGAAGCCGCCGTTGTGCGAATGCCACGCGTGGCGAACAGATCCTTCATACCAATTGGAATTCCTTCTAGTGCGCGCGCCGTTCCATCGGTATAATGCTTGTCCGCGATTTCTGCGTCCGCCAGTGCGCGTTCCGGGGTGCGCGTAATATAGCAATTTAATTCATCGCCATATTTGTCGATGCGGTCGATGTACGCGTGCGTTAATTCGGTTGCACTTATTTCGCCGTTTTTCAATTTTTCTAATGCTTCGTGTATAGTCAGGTCTATCATTTTTATTACCGTTGTTTTGTGTTTATGTTGGTATATTTATCTGGAAAGAATACTTTACAGAAATTATTTATCATAAATTCGTCTGTGCACTTGCCGTCTTGGATATTGCGCAGGCAAGATTCGGGACATTTTTTATTATTTGTATTACGTATATGGATTTGCAGACAACCAGAGAATTCACCTTTTAATTGCTTGACCGTTTTTTGTCGATTAATGGATACTTTGATCTCGTTATATTCAAAAAAACGTGCAACTATGTCGTAAATACAGGAATCAACCGGTATCGCATCGTGTCTTGACAGTTTGTATAATAGATACTGCCTTATGTATGTTGCATACATGTAGCCACAAGATATGGATTCATTATCATTTCTTAAAACTACTTCGTATGCTTGTTTCATATCCGACTTCCTATATTTGTTTGTTTTTGTACAAATCAGGAAAAATTTTTCTTGCCACAACATTGCACATAAATTCATCTGTACACTTACCGTTGCATAATTGACGCAAACACATTTCGTCTTTGGTCCGGGTGGACGGGTTGTTCAATTGTTTCGTGCATTTTGTCGTCTTATTAAAATGCGTATTTAATACAAATTTATTGTTATCCAAATGTGATACTATGTCGCTTATGCACGAGTTTTCATCCGTCGGTTCCAACATAACCGCGTTTTGAACATTTTGAACGGTTTCGGTATCCACACGCAATGGCGCATAGCGCACATTGTTCACCGATGAATACATGTATTCCCCGTTTAAAGACACAAGATGTTCGACCTTGTTCGTCATACTATTCACCGTCCATAACCTTGGGTACCGCAAAGTATCCACGTGAAACACCGGCGGTGTCGGGTGTGTTTTTCAATATGTCGGTACGAGGCGCGTTGTCGGTCACCACATCCGCACGACGTGGTAAATCGTGTGATGCCGGATTTAACATGGGTTCAACGCCGTTTGTATCGATTTTCTGTAATTTATCCAACCAATCAATGACGGAATCAATATTCATAGATGCCAATTTTTCGTCCGGCACATCGATGTGAATAAGGTCTGCAAATTTATGTAATTGTTCCTTGCTAAATGCCATTTTACATCCTATTATTTAATCAACGGGTTGATTATACAATGATTATGGCTAATTTCAAGGATTTTCCGCGCCGTGGGCGCATTATGGGTATTGATTGGGGCGCGCGCCGTACGGGCGTTGCCATGTCCGACGAAACGTGGGATTTTGTGTTCGTGCGGCCGCCCATTGTGATGGAGCGGGGCGGGGACATTGCCCGGGCGGTTGTGGATATGGCGTTGGCGGAACGCGTGTCGGGCATTGTTATTGGATTGCCGCTGCGAACCGACGGCACCGAATCCGAAACTACAAAAATGGTGCGCGATTTTGCGTCGCGGGTCGCGGAATATACCGATTTACCGATATGCATGCTCGATGAAAGTTTGACCAGTTCAACCGCTGCCGAAAACGCCGGGCTACATTCGCCCAAGGAAGTAAAGGAACATTTGGATTCGGAATCGGCGCGAATAATTCTTGAAAACGCAATAGCGGTCATAAATAGGGCATAAAAATTTGCTATTCTTCGTCCCTGATATCCGGTATCGTTCCGTTTGCTGATAATAATACTGCGATCGGACGTGTGGAATCAAACTGTGCCGTGACGATGAATATTATCATTAATAATGGTACACTTAAAAACATTCCAACCACACCCCATATCATGCCCCAAAATACCAGGTTTAATAAAATCGCCAATGTTGACAGATTTAATGTCTTTCCGGTTAATTTTGGGTCCAGTATATTTCCAAATAATATTTCTAGACCAATCAAACCGACCGCGGTCAAAATTGGTAATTGAATTGATGTCCCGGTCGCAAAGGCAAATAAAATAGGTAATGCGCATGCAACAATGGAACCAATTGTCGGAATATAATTCATAATGAACATTATAAATGCCCAGGCACCCGCGAATTCCAATCCGATTGCGCGTAACCACGCATATGCAAACAATCCGGTCAATCCAGATATGATCGTTTTCATAAATAAATACTTTTTCATATTTTTATCAACGCTTTCGATAATATATGCGTATTTCTTAGATTGGCGTTTATTAGCAAAAAGATTTTTGATTTTTTTACCGAATGTTTCCTGTTCGGCGAACAGAAACAAAATGTAAATCAAAATCATACCGACCGACGCGGCAATGCCTGCGGCGGATGCGCCGATGGATGCCGCCATTTTTGCAAAGTTTGGCAACAGGTTCGTATCCAGTGATATGTTTAATGTACCGGACATATAATCAATGGCCGATAATAATTTATCCTGTAATACCGGCAATGCAATTTGTAATTGTGTGAACATAGGTTTGATATGTGTTGCGAAAAGATATATTATGAAACCGATGGTGCCGATAGATAAAATTCGCGCAACCCAATTTAATAAGTGCATAATAAATGATGATTTACCGTGATATGGCATAAATTGGCGAAAACCAGCGGCAATAACGTTAATCATATACCACAAAAACAGCGCGATTAAAAACGGTATGAATATAGAACGTCCAATCCATAACAGTCCCAGTAATAATATACAAAATATCATCGCGTGCATTTTTTGCCCCCCTTGGTTATTTTGCCACTTTTGATTGTTGTTGTATCCGTCGGACTAACAATTTTTGTAAATTGCGCCTGGTGCGATATAAATATAAAAGTTGTATCGCGCATTTTTTTAATCGTATCGGCAATTTGTTTTTGTGTTTCCGCATCGGCCCCAGAATCCGGTTCATCCAATATTGCAAGTTTTGGGCTTGTCATTATTAATTGTAGCAACATTAAACGTTTGCGTTCACCACCAGAAAAACCGACATTAATACCACGATTTAACCATTCTTTGGGAATATCCAATTGTTCGCGTGCAGATTCCAGATTATTTAAAAAGTCACCCATTGATAAATCACGACCTGTATCAAAATGTGTGTGTGCCATGCACGAATGTTTTAAAAAACTTAATACCGTCAATCCCGGTATTTCCGGGACACTTTGTGAACCGATAAAGATCCCCAGTAATGCACGTGTTGTTGTGTTTTCAGATGTAATATCACGACCATCAAAAATAATTTTGCCGCTGTCGATTTTATATTCGGGGTTGCCCGCAATCGTTTGCACCAGTGTGGATTTGCCCGAACCGTTCGCACCCGACAACAAATGTCGTGCACCGCGTTTAACACGCAAATTGATGTCGTGCAATAATTCGCGACCATCCATTGATACAGTAAGATTTTTTATTTCTAACATGTCAAATCCATTTATCCTATTTTAATGCGACAATGCCATTTGAATCAACTGTTTAGATTCAACCAAAAATTCCATCGGTAATCGCGCAATAATCGGCGATGCGGCTGCACCAATAATAAGTGCCGTTGCGGTGTCAATGTCTATGCCCGATTGCATAAGGTATTGCAGTTGTTTTTCATCGATTGCACCGGTGGTGGCTTCGTGACTTTGGGTATTGTCACCATTGGTGTGAATTATTGTTGGCAATGTGTTTGCAATCGCGTCGTTGCCGATTATTCGTGTATCACACTTTGATGCGTTTTTTCCGCCATGTCCCGAAAAAGAAACCTGACTTCGAAAGGTCTGAATTGATTTATCCAACGCGACGCCGTATGACAAAATATTTGATACGGTATTATCACCAATATGAATCATTTTTGTACCCGTATCGGCACATTGACCACCACGTGTAATTGCCAATGAATAAAAGTCGCTATGTGCATTGTTTCCGGCTAAAATCGTCGATGGATATTTCCAGGTTAGTGCGGAACCGATTTCAACCTGGGTCCAATTAAGTGTTGCATTTTTATAACATTTTCCACGTTTTGTAACGAAGTTCAAAATACCACCGGTTTGTTTGCCACGTTTATATTCACCGGCATACCAATTTTGAACAGTGGAATATTTTACGACTGCATCGTCCATGACAACTATTTCAACAACACCGCTGTGTAATTGATGGTTTGGGCGACGCGGGGCGCTGCAGCCCTCCATATACGACAATTCGGAACCCGTGTCGGCAACAATTAATGTGCGTTCAAATTGTCCAATTTTTGCGGTTTCAATTCTAAAATAACTGGCCAAATCAATTGGACATTTTGTGTGTGGCGGAATGTATACAAACGTGCCATCCGAAAAGACCGCCGCGTTTAGTGCGGCAAAAAAATTGTCACTTGATGGAACAACGGTTCCTAAATATTTTTTAACCAATTTTGGATATTGTTTTACAGCATCGGAAAAAGGCAAAAATATTATTCCCAATTTTTCCAGTTCGGCTGAATATGATGTGTGGACCGATTTGCTGTCGATAACGGTATCGGTCGCCATCCCTAATAATGCGCGTTGTTCCGATTCCGGTAATCCCATTTTTTCATATGTTGATTTTAATGCGGAATTATCAATAGGTTTCGCTTCGTTATAATAATTCAAGGCATCGTAATCAATCGGTTCGTAATCAAATTCAGCCCAATGTGGTTCGTGCATTTTTTTCCACTGCTTAAATGCATCCAGTCGCCAATCGCACAGCCATTTTGGTTCGCCACGCAATGCTGATATTTCACGAATAAGATTTTCCGATATTTTATTGCTCATTATGTTCTTGGGTGGCCAGTGTTTGCGCCTGGGTAAAGAAAGTTAGAGATTGTCCCAGCAAACCGTCCGTAAATGTTGCCGCCAAAATACCATCTGGTTCGGTCGCGTTCAGGTGGCGTAGCAATCGATCAGCGCGGGAAATATAGTTTTCGATATTGCGCGCCACATCGGTATCCAGCTTTATTGCACGACGTAACTTTTCCAGCGCAAATGGATTTTTTGCATATTCGTCCATAATGCCACCCAATGCGCGCCACAGCGGATGTTCGGTTGTGTTTCGTGGCATAATGCCAATGGCCGCCATGATGGGTATCAGGTTTTGTAATAAATCCTGGTAAATCATTTCGGCATTTTCGGCAACGGCATTGGTTGCGGATTTTGTCCTTAATACAGATTGCATTTTTACAATCAGGTTATATTGATATTCCAGTGTTTTATTGATATTTCCAATGCGTGCATTTGTTCGAAACACTGCAAAAGTGACAATTACGCACAAAATCAAAATTAGTGATATAGAAATCCAAAACAATATACTTTGCATTTGTTTAACCCCCTGGGATTTGTCCTGTTATGTGACCTAGTATAACACACTTTTTTCGATTCGTTTGAATTTATATTGCCGTCTGAAAATAAAAAGTTATTTTTATGCGTTTTATGTCTTGCACCGATTCGCTCAAATTGATATAATAAATGTATTAAATAAGGAAAAGAAAGGAAAATCATATGTTCCGCAAGATTTTGATTGCAGCAATGTTCGGTTGTGCGGCGGGTTATTGCTTTGCCGCAACGGAAACGGCTATGCCACAAATTGTCACGTCCGAGGTTTTTTACACCCAGGATAAAACCGTTGACGAGGGGCGATATGTCGAAACACAACAATCTGAAACAGTGGTGACGGAAATACCCGCGTGGCCAATTGCCGGTACAGATGCCGATGTAGAGGTTGGCTGTGATGATGGTATGTGCAGCAAGGATAAGCAGTCCGATAATATTCGTATCGTGTCCAAAATAGGTGCGGACCTGGTTGTTGAAAATAATTTTAACTTGGGTACGCGTGGCGACTTCTCTGGATGGTCTGGTGGTGCAAATATGCTGCATGGAAATCAGATTCCGGTTGGTTTTGATGACGAATGCAACAGCGGCGCCGAAATGCCACTTTTACATCGCGAGGTCTTAGAGGATGATGGCGGCGATGTTTTGACGGTTTCACGGTCCGGTCGTAAAAATTGCAATAAATATGCCGATGGTTACACAGCTTATTTGGCCAAAATTGGTATGAGCAAGGAAGAAATAGCAGCATATACCGCCGAAGAACGTGCGGGTGTTGACGGCTTGGAATCTGAAATTGGTGTGAATATTTCCGCCGATGCCGAGGCCCCAGCGGTCATGGTTGATCAGGTGCGTTCCTGGGTCGTGGCGAGTGGCCAAACCTTGCGCGAGGTTTTACAATCGTGGTGCGATAAAGAGGGCTGGGATTTGGTTTGGACAACCACACGCGAATATCCGATTGAGGCAAGCGCCGTGTTCAAAGGGCGTTTTGTTGACGTTGCATCTGCGTTGGTACGTAATTTTGAACGCGCAATGCCGATTCCGTATGCCAAGTTTTACAAGGGAAATCGAGTTTTGGTTGTTTCGACCAATGAAGAATAGGAAACCGTTAGTCCGTAGGAGAAAATAAATGAAAAAACTGACAAAATTATTTGTTGTTTTCGCGTTGGTGGCGGGGGTTGTTGGTGGTTGTACGCGTAAGGAATCTGCACGTGTTGCTGCAACCGTTGACCAGGACTTTGTCAATGCATACGATGCGTTTGAAATGTCGAAAAATCCGCGGGCCAAGGTTGCCAGTGGCGATACCGTTTCCATGTCCGAGGGTATCTGGTTGGGAAACAAATCCACCGTGTTGGAACATAAAAATAAGTTACCTGCGCAATTCGAAAGCGATACCGGTGTTACTATATTATTAAATGAACCGGTAACACTACAGGTTTTGGCAAACGACATTAATTCTGTGACTGGGTTGCCGGTCAAGATTGATAGCCAGGTCAGTTCGGAAAAACTGAAAAAGACGATGAATATCGCATATACCGGTAAATTGTCGGGTCTGTTGTCCCAGGTTGCGACGGACTTGGACTTGTTGTGGTATTATGATAAATCGTCCGTTGTGTTCTATGAGACCGAAACTCGTACATTTACATTGTTTGCGCTGGGGACCGAGGTTTCGTACCAAACCGCAATGAATACAGATGATGGAAACCAGGTGTCGTTGGAATCGACACTTAAAGAATGGGACGAGGTTGAAAGTGCAATATCGTCAATCGTGGGCAAGGGCGGAAATTCAGATTTTACCGTTTCGCGCAGTTTGGGAACGATTACGGTTACCGCACCACCGTCGGTTTTGGCACGTGTCGGGGAATATATTGATCGCCAAAACAAACGTCTGTCACAATTGGTTACAATTGACGTAAAGGTTTTGCAGGTTTCTATTACCAACGATTCTGCGTTCGGTTTGAATTTGGCGGCGGCAATTAATTCCACGTCGGGTTTAAACATTGTTGCAAATCCGAAAAATAACCTTGCCACAACCGAGGCGAGTGCAATGAATATTGCCGTTTTGTCTAACTCTGTATCGGCACTTACCGGTGCAACCCATACTGTTAACGGGTCCGAAGTTGCGGGTGCATATACCAAGGATGACATTATGAAGGGGTCATTGTCGGGCGTGGCCGGTACCGATGCTTTGATTCAGGCTTTGGCAAAGCAGGGTAAAGTGTCATTGGTCACCAACGTTGGCGTAACAACGCGTAACAACCGTGTTGCCCCGGTTAACAATACGCGTACGATGGGATATATCAAACGTTTTGAATCGCGTAATTTCACAACGGTTGAATCATCAACGGTGGACCAGGACAATTTGGAAACCGGATTTTCTATGCAGTTATTACCAAACGTTTTGGACAATGGAAAAATATTATTGTTGTTCAGAATGTCCGTTCGTGAATTGTTAAAAATGTCGACCCAGACAATTGGCGAGGTTACATTACAGTTGCCCGAGGTTGAAGAGCGTTCTTTTATGCAGGAAATAATCATGGAATCGGGTCAAATGTTGGTTGTTTCCGGGTTTGAAAAACAGAACAATTCTGATACCAGATATGGTTTGGGTGATCCGGACTTTATGGCTTTGTCGGGATCGCGCGAATCATCGGCAAAACGTGACGTGTTGGTCGTGATATTAACGCCCCAGGTGTTAATAAGCCCGATGGATGCGGAACGTTCAATACAACAACACTGGGGGGCGCCACTCAATTAAAACTGTAATTTAGAAACGACCGGTGTTTTTTGGCTTTACACGGCGATTCGGTTTATGGTAACATACGTTTCGAAAGTGATATGAAAAACGTATCGATTGGTGGGAATTGTAAGGAATATAAAGGCTTTTGAGAGGGACGAACGATATGAAAACGCGTTATTTTTTGTTGGGATGTCTGATATCAAGTGGTTTTTTACCGGCATATGCAGAGATTGCGACCGTCGATTATGTTCAGTCTGTTTTGCCGACCCAGGCCCAGGCCGATTGGGACCAAGATACGACAACAGCGGCCGATTATATAAAGAATAAGCCAACATTGGGCGCAATGGCGGCCAAGGACAGTGTGGCGTTGACTGATTTGGCCTCGGGTGTTCAGACTTCTTTGGGTAAAGCGGATACAGCGGTTCAGCCGGGCGCATTAGCCACTGTCGCAACGACTGGTTCGTATAACGATTTGTCGAACAAACCAAGCATACCGGCAAACGCGGCGGATGTTGGTGCGGTTGCGGCAACCCAGACAACCAAGGATGGCATATTGACCACAAACGCAACCAGCGGTGATGTGGAAGTTTCTGCATCGATAGCAGCGTCCAAGGTTTCCGGTTTGGCCACTGTCGCAACGACTGGTTCGTATAACGATTTGGAAAACAAGCCAACAATTCCGGCGGCCCAGGTTCAGGCCGATTGGGATCAGACCACAACAACGGCGGTGGATTATATAAAGAATAAACCAACATTATCTACAGTTGCGACAACGGGTGCATATAGTGACTTGTCGGGGACACCGACATTGGCAACGGTTGCGACGTCGGGTTCGTATAACGATTTGGAAAACAAGCCAACAATACCCGCGGCCCAGGTTCAATCGGACTGGAACGCGACAAGCGGTATGGGTGAGATTTTGAACAAACCATCATTGGCAACGGTTGCGACATCGGGTTCGTATAGTGATTTGTCCGGTACACCATCATTGGCGACGGTTGCGACAAGTGGTGATTATGACGATTTGACAAACAAGCCAACGATACCGACAAACGCGTCGGATGTTGGTGCGGTTGCGGCAACCCAGACAACCAAGGGTGGCATATTGACCACAAACGCAACCAGCGGTGATGTGGAAGTTTCTGCATCGATAGCAGCGTCCAAGGTTTCCGGTTTGGCCACTGTCGCAACGACTGGTTCGTATAACGATTTGGAAAACAAGCCAACAATTCCGGCGGCCCAGGTTCAGGCCGATTGGGATCAGACCACAACAACGGCGGTGGATTATATAAAGAATAAACCAACAATACCGACGGTTAATGACGCGACTTTGACTATTCAGAAAAATGGAACGAGTGTTGGCACGTTTACCGCCAATGCATCATCCAACGAAACAATAAATATTACGGTTCCGACAACCGCGGCGGATGTTAGCGCGGTTCCGACAACGCGTACGGTTAATAACAAAGCACTAAGTCAAGATATAGCATTAGACGGTGCGGATGTTGCGTTGACGGGTTATGCCAAAGCATCCAGCGAGTCAGCAGTTGCGGCGACCGATACGGTTAACGTAGCAATCGGTAAACTGGAAAAAGCGTTGGATGGCAAACAGGCCAGCGGCAGTTATGTTACAACAACCACAACCGTTAATGGTCATGCGTTGTCCAGTGATGTCAGTGTGACCAAGAGCGATGTTGGTTTGGCTAATGTTCAAAATGTTGATCAGACGAATGCCGCAAATATTACTTCGGGAACAATCGGTGTCGCGCGTTTGCCGGTTGGAACAACATCAACCACAGTTGCGGCCGGTGATGATGCGCGGTTTGATTCTGTGCCGACCACCCAACCATCTGGAACCCCGCCGACTGGACGTGCATGGGTGTGGTTTGATTAATAGAACGGTTTATGTGTAAATAAAAAATGTCCCGATTGGGACATTTTTTGTTGAATAATTGGTTAAAGAAAATTAAGCCATTTTGGCGACTTTCTTGGTCAAACGCGAAATTTTACGCGCTGCACGTTTTTTTGGCATAACTTTGCCCGCGGATTTCATTAATTTGCTTTCCGCATTGCGTGTTGCGACAACCGCGGCGGCTTTATCGCCGGATTCGATCGCCTTGACCGATTTTTTAACCGCTGTCTTAACCGCACTGCGGCGTGCTGTATTAACGGCATTTTTCTTTTCCGTTACCAAAATTCTTTTTTTAGATGACTTATGATTTGCCACTTTATTTTCCTTTTATTTTCGTCACATTTTTGATATTTTATAGAAAAGAAACATAAAATCAAGGAAAAATACAATGTTGTATGCGTTTTTATTAATAATTTCTTATCTTTTCGGTTCCGTGCCAATGGGGCTGTTGTTGACGCGTTTGGCGGGCAAGGGCGATTTGCGGCGGGTTGGGTCCGGTAATATCGGCGCGACAAATGTTATGCGTGTTGGGGGACTGCGATTGGCGGCGGCCACGTGGGTTTTGGACATGGCCAAGGTTGTTTTGCCGGTGTTCATTGGTTGGTGCTTGGTTGATGTGGGATTTGGTGCGTGGTGTGGTTTTGTCGCAATCGTTGGACATTGTTTTCCAATATGGTTGCGATTCCATGGTGGCAAGGGTGTGTCGGGTCTGTTCGGTATGTTGTTGGCAATATCGCCGTTGTCGTTCGTGTTTATTGGAATTGAATGGTTGATTGTCGCGTTAAGCAGTGGGTATTCATCGCTGGGTGCGTTGGTGGTATTTTGCCTGGTACCGATTTTTGGATTCGCCATAGATGTAAATGTCGGATATGCGTTTTTAGCAACCGCGATTTTGTGTCTGGTGCGGCACCGTGCAAATATTGTACGATTGATTCGTGGTGACGAATCCACGGTTGAATGGAAATGGAAAAAATAAAGAATATGCCGCGCCAAATTTAGCGCGGCTTTTATTTGCGCTTTATTTTATGCTTGTTTTGTGATATAATGTTCACAACGTTATGTGGGGGGATGAAATGAAATTATTTGTATCTTTCGTGGTGTTATCGATGGTGGCTTTGCCCGCATTGGCGGCAACACCGGCCGCGGGACGTTTGGGTGTGCAGGGTCCGGTCACAACGGCCAATCGTGTTTCGCCGGTAAAAATGGCATCTATGAAGGTTAAAACCGTGACCCCAACGGCAACAGAAGATGTGACCGAAAAATCCAGTATTCGTTACGAAGAACCAACCGCCGATATTCCGGCTGCGCCCGAAAAGGATAAACGCGAAAAAGAAAAAGCGGCATGTATCCAAAATAATATCGGTGTCGGCAATACGTTTGTTTGGGCATCGCGTTATAGCAACACGAATGACTATTCAACGATGATAGAAGATACCGAAAACCCTGAAAATAATACTTGTTTTGTAAAGGTTTCGCTTAAATCCGCCGATACGAAAATCGATTTAGGTGATATCAAATCGCAATATTTTGAAATGGGTCGTGATATTACGTGCGGTTCGTGGGTCGATGAAGATAAGATAGAAAAACGCATTTTGGATGCCAAGAAAAATGTCCGTACATGGGCGACCGTTGGTGGCGCGGTTGGTGGTGCCGCGGTCGGTGTCGGGTCTATGGAATTGTTCGGAAATAAATTAATTGGTGGCAAGGTCGAAGGTCAAAAGGCATTGTCCGATGACGAATTACTGCGTTCACAATTGTTAGTATTGAAAAAAGATAACAGCGCAAAATATAATGAAGTTATTGAGCACTTGAAGTCTTTGAAAAAGGCGTGCGAAGATTCGGCTGTGTGGGTTGTTGACTCTGAAAAGCCGGAGGCATGTAATAATGTTAAATATGATTATTTACTTAGCACCCAAGATTAATAGCCTATAAAATGCGCCCCACGGGGCGCATTTATTTAACATCATTTGACCGTTGCGATTGCCACGGTATTTTTTTATAGTGGGAACCATGTCAGACATATTTAATAAATTATTGATTTTGCGCACGCCACGAATCGGTCCGGCTAAATATAATGAACTGGTCGCAAAATTCGGATCGGTCGATGCGGTGGTGGATAGTATTGGAGCAAACGATGAAATTCGTGATTCTGTATCGCGCGAAATGGAAAACGCCGCGCGGTTAAATATTACATATATATCTGATACGGATGAATTGTATCCGCCAATGTTGCGGTTGGTAAAAAATCATCCGCCGGTAATATCTGTGCGGGGAAATGTCGAAACATTGCGCAATCATACGGTTGGAATCGTTGGAACGCGTCATGCAACCGCGGCGGGCATGGGATTTGTGGCGGAATTGGCGTGTGAATTTGCATCGCGAAATATTGCGGTTGTGTCTGGTATGGCCATTGGAACCGATTCGGCGGCACACAGGGGGGCTTTGCGTAGCCCCGGTAACACCCAGACAATTGCGGTGCTGGGCGGTGGTGTTGATTATATTTGGCCGATTGAAAACGAATCGCTTTATTACGAAATTATTGAACGTGGTGTGGTTATAAGCGAAATGCCGGTTGGATTTAATAATCCAATTGGTTCAAATTTCGTTATGCGTAATCGATGGATTGCCGGAATAGCGGAAAAATTGATATTGGGCGAGGCAGATTTAAAATCCGGCAGTATGACAACCGCCCGATTCGCCATCGAAACGAATCGGGAATTGTGGGCAATTCCGTCGCATCCGGCGGATTCGCGCGCGGCGGGGCCTAATTCGCTTATTGCAAATGGCGACGCAAAATTGTGTATGGGAATAAATGACTTTTTTGATTCAGATAAAAAATCGATCCAGGTCGCGAAAAAAAATGACGGGGCAACCGAATCGGAAAATGATGTTTTGGATAAATTGGGAACTATTCCTGTATCCGAATCTGTATTGACACAAATTGTCAAAAAAAGTGTTTCGGAAATTAAACGCGATTTGGTTGTCCTGGAATTGCGCGGAATTATAAAAAAAGTAGATGGTGGATATATCAAATTATGATTTTATTCTTGTATAGACAGTGTCTATACAACGCGCGCAAAACCGGCGAAAAAACGAATCGTTGTCAAAAAATAAATGTTTGATTTTTTATCAAGATTTATTTGCAAATGAAAAATTATTTTATAAATTGTTTTCTGTAATCCAAACGATTGATAAAAAAATCAATCAACAAAACGGGGGGCGGGACATTTATAACAATGTAACACCAACCAACAACGCGAGAGAGATATAAAAAGGCGGGCAAACATAAACACTAAATTTTTTCGGGGTGGAAAAATTTGGCGTTTATGTGCGGGTGGTTTTTATACTCAAACGCACGGGCAGGAAACTCTTTTAGGGAAGGAAAGGAGAAACGACATGCAGATAGTTGCGACAAAGCAAATGACTAACTTGGAAAATATCCGGGGGGCCATCGCCGCAAAAATGGATTCTGCTGCTTTTTCTTCTTGGATTGCGCCACTTGATTTTGAAATTGTTGATAATGCGTTGGTGTTGACCGCGCAGAATCAATTTTCGGCGGACTTTATTAATTCTGTTCATCGTAATGTTTTGGAATCGGTTGCGGGCGCATATGGTTTAAATTTGAAAATTGCTGTGCGTGGTGTGGCGGCGGCAACCGTTGCGAACGATAATAATGTTCAGCAATACACACCGGCGACCCCGGCATTGGATGCGTCGGCATTTGATGCATTTGTTGTGTCGGACGAAAATGAATTTGTCGTATCGGCATGCAAAAAATTGGCGGCGGGTTCGGTTTCATTCAGCCCGCTGTTTATTTATGGTGCGCCGGGTTGTGGAAAAACATTGTTGGTAAAATGCATTTGCGACGCATCGGCGGGGCGCACAGTTATGATGACGGGTGGTGGCTTTGTCGCGGAATTTACACGTTCGTTGCGTGATCACAATATATTTGCTTTCAAAGATTATTGCCGTAATTGTGATACATTTATTTTGGACGATGTTAGTGCACTGGCGGGCAAGCGTGCGACAATGGACGAATTTATGCAGTTGTTGATTGATTTACACGCGGCTGGTAAAAATATTGTTTTGACGGCAAACACGACACCGAATAATTTGACGGGTTTTGATCGTCGTATGCAGTCGCTGTTTGCGTCTGGATTGATTGCGGATGTTGTTGCGCCAAATGAAAATGTTCGTCGTGTTATGTTGATGCGTGGCGGGGTACCCGCCGGTGTTGCGGCGACAATCGCGAATCGGGTTTCATCGGACGGACACATGGTCGCAGGGGTTGTAAACAAAATACGGGCATATGCCGAATTAATGAATGCTGAAATCACTGTTAATGTCGCGGAACGGTTGCTGGCGGACACACTTAAAAAGTCAAAAACACCAATCGCGATGGTCCAGGATATGTGTTCAACACTGGGTGTGTCATATGACGCGGTTTGCGGGGCGGGGCGCAATCGGTCGCTGGTGATGGCGCGCATGATAATGATGGCGATATTACACGGTGCAACGAAATTATCGTTGGCGGAAATTGGGCAATATGTTGGTGGTCGTGATCATGCAACGGTAATGTATGGGTTAAAACAGATTGAAAAAATGGCGGCGAGTGATTTGGTGTTAAGTGCGCAAATTAACGACATGATTACGGAATACAAGTAAGTTCCCCTCCTGTGGAGGGGGGAACCCGTAGGGTGGGGTGGTAAGAGAGTCAGAATCTCTTGGACCAAAATAGGAATAATGTTTCAAGTAAATCGTATTCTCTAACCACCTCCCGCTGCGCGTACTCCTCCAAAGGAGGAGAACTAAGAAAGTTTTCTTTCTTGTTTTGGTTGTTGTTGAAATCCGGTGGCAACGCCGGATTTTCCATTTGTAACCCCGTGGAAAATATGATAAAATATAGTAAAAGTGTAAATGGGGGGAAACAATGAAAAAAATACTTATGTTTTTGTGTTGCGTGTTGATGTCGAATTCGTTGTGGGCAATGGGCCCAAATTGTCCGGCGACGAGATCGTTGTCATTGGGTCTATTACAAAACGGAAAAGATAATGAGTTTGTTTATACTAATCAAGAAGTTTATGATGAGGTCAGAAACGGATCAGGTGATCGTGAACTCACAAAGGGGTTGGTTTATGAATGTGGTAAAAAAGGATGTGATAGCAATACCCTATTGTTGGCAGGCAATGATTGGATTTTGGCTTCCCGTGATTATGGACCGAAGTCGGTGGCTGGTAAACTATTGATTTGTTCTACAGCGGGGGGTGATTCTTGGACAGATTTTTCGTTTGATGAGTGCGAGGATGATAGAGTAAGAAATGACACGCATCCAAAATGGGAACAGCGGAAAGTAGAAAACGATAGATTGACAGATTGCTATAGCAGACATCGTTCAGGTGGTTTCTATGATTTTTGTTGTTTTACGGGTGAACATGCGGCATGTATGAGAGCTGCGTTGCGTGGTGAGCCAGCGTTGTGGAATGGCAGTAAGTGTAGTTGTGGAAATAGAGATGAGGGGGATACAACGCAATATACATGGGATGGTAAAGAGTGTGTTACAGTAAATGGTCCTGGGCAACCAAACAATGACGATTCTGACAAAATAGAATGCGAAAATTCCGGCGGTGATTGGAATGGTTATGCGTGTGAATGCGACAAAGAAACAAAGGGTCTGGTTCCAGATAGGCGGAATAACAGCGACCCGCACTTGAAGTGCAAGTGTGCCGATTCTAAAGCTAAATATGATAAAAAACAGAACAAATGTGTTGCGCCGGCAACGGTTCAACCGACCCCAAGCAATGGCAATAATAATGGTGGTGGCAGCCAAACACAATCCGGTGGCAACAATGGTGGTAATGGGACAGTTGTGACACCGCCGGCGGGTGGTAACGGTGGCGTAAATATTGAACCACAACAATATGAATGTCCGGAACCAGTCAATGGATATTCGTATTGGCGGGCGCAATATAAAGATTGCGAGGATGTTATTGCGGGGTTGAACGAATTAGAAGAATATTGTAAATCTGTTGATCGTAAAAAATCCGGTTATGAATCACGTATTGCAGGTTTGGAAAAATTGCGTGACCAGTGCAAGGAAGAAGCGGCGCGAAACCAACGCATTACCAATTCGACCGCGATTATCAATGAAACATCCAAAAAACTGGATGATATTATGGCGGGGTTAAAGGGTAATGTTAGTGTTTGGAAAACAGCCGAGGGTAATTTCAATGGTGCCCGTCTTGCATCGGATTCCATTGCGGGTGTGGTTTTGGGAACCGCCGGTGGTTTGATAACCAGTCACCTGGTTAAGAAAGGTCAGGTGAAAAATGGATTCGAAGATATTCAATGCACAGTCGGCGGGCAAAAGGTTGCCGACTGGGGTGACGAATTTACGGTGGGTATAAGATAAAAAACGCGCCAATGGCGCGTTTTTTATACAAACAAATCTTTTACAAATTGGGCGTGTTCGGTAATGAACTTAAACCGGAACTCTGGCTTCTTACCCATCAGTTCGGAAACTATTGTACGGGTTTTTTCCGTGTCTTCCATTCCATCATCGGTTTTAGGCGGCAAATCAACACGTATCAGACGACGCGTTTTTGGCGACATTGTCGTTTCCTTTAACTGATTCGGCATCATTTCGCCAAGCCCTTTGAATCGCGATATTTCCACTTTCTTATTTTTATATTTATTATTTTTCAAATCTTCCAATTCTTCGTCCGTATCAACATAAACCGATTCGGTGCCACATGTTAATTTATAAAGTGGTGGACACGATAAATACAAATGTCCGCCATAAATCAATTGCGGCATATACTGATAGAAAAACGCCATCAGCAGTGACGCAATATGCGAACCGTCAACATCGGCATCGGTCATAACGATAATTTTTTCATAGCGTAATTTAGATTCGTCCCAATCTTTGGCGGTGCCGGCACCAATAATATCGATTAATTCGTTTAATTCCTTGTTAGCGTTAAAGCGTTCATCGGAATTAGACATAACATTTAAGACTTTACCACGCAGTGGCATAATTGCCTGGGTTGCGCGGTCGCGTGCCTGTTTCGCGGTGCCGCCGGCGGATTCGCCCTCGACAATGAACAATTCGGTTCCTTCGACACCATGCTTGGAACAATCCGCCAATTTCGCCGGCATACGCGCGCGCTTGGTTGGGGTTTTGCGGGCTATTTCCTTGACCTGTTTCGTTTTAATACGGGCGTTCGCCAAATTAATTACAAAATCCAAAATCGCATTTGCGGTTTTAGGGTCGGACGCCAAAAACATTTCCCATGGGTCGCGCAATGCGTTTTCAGTATAACGCGCAATTTCCGGATTTGACAATTTTTCCTTGGTCTGGCCCAGAAACTGGGGCGTTTTATAGAATACGGAAACAATCGCCGCCACGGAATCAAACACGTCTTCGCCAATAATGTTTGCAGCGGCCTTGTTATTAACTTTTTCACCATAGGCTTTTATACCTTTGGTTATCGCGGATTTAAAACCGGTTTCGTGTGTGCCACCATCGATTGTCGCAATCGTGTTGCAATATGAAGCAAAAAATCCGTCGTCTGATGCCGCACCGTTTTCGTCGGTAAGTATAGTTAATGCCCATTCAACACGACCGGCATCATCCGGAAAGTCAACAGTGCCACTGAATATGCGTGGCAAAATTTTTGGTTCCGATTCGGTTTTTTCCGCCAAGAAGTCCGCAACACCATTTGCATAGTAAAATGTTGTGTCGGCGGGGATTCCCATATCTTCGGTCAATAACGACGGATTACAACGCCAATCAATCTTTACGCCGCGCGACAGAAACGCCTTGGCACGCGCCATACGATAAATCTTAATCGGTTTGAACACCGCATTTGCGCCAAATATTTCGTCGTCCAGTGTGAAACGGATTTTGGTGCCGTGTCCTTTGGTCGCATCGCCACGTGAAATGGGCGATGTTGCAACACCACGGGAAAATGTTTGGTGCCATTCATAGCCGTCGCGGGAAATCGTAACAATCATTTCCGATGACAGTGCGTTCACAACCGCCGAACCAACACCGTGCAGACCACCACTGGTCTTGTAAACATTATTATTAAATTTGCCGCCCGAATGCAGGGTCGTTAAAATAACCTCTAACGCCGATTTGCCCGGATATTTTGGATGTTCATCAACAGGGATGCCGCGGCCGTCATCGGTGATTTCAATCGTTTTTGCATCAATCAAATCGACCGAGATTTTTTTTGCAAACCCCGCGACCGCTTCGTCAATAGAATTGTCCAAAATTTCAACCGGCAAATGGTGCCACGCCTTTTCATCCGTACCGCCAATGTACATGCCCGGACGAAGACGAACAGGCTCCAGACCCTCGAGTACCTGGATATCCGACGCATCATATGTGTGTGTATTCTTTTCAACCATAGCGATATATTATTAGAACATTATTTGATTTTGTGCAAGTGCTTTTGTCCCGATTTGCGGCTGTTTTTGTTTGGGTTTGGGGCTTGATTTTAGATTTTTACGACCTATATTTATGGCACATAAAGATTTACGGATGTAAAAATGAATAAAAATCCATATGAAGTTTTGGGTGTGGCACGCGATGCATCGGATGCCGATATTAAGCGGGCATACCATAAATTGGTGCTTAAATACCACCCTGATAAAAATCCGGGGGACAAATCCGCTGAAGAAAAATTCAAGGAAGTTAATAACGCATTTGATATTCTGAAAGACCCACAAAAACGTGCGGCATATGACCGTTTCGGTGATGCGGCGTTTGCCGGGGGTAACGGTGCGTCCGCGGGGGCCGGTTTTGGTGGCAACCCATTTGGTGGTGCGTTCCACTTTGATATGGGCGGTGGCGCCGGTATGGATGATATCCTGCGCGAGGCTATGCGTGGTTTCGGATTTGATATGGGCGGCGGTGCGCGTGGCCCGGCACAAAACAGGGCAGGGCGCGATTTACTGGACGAAGTCGTGATTGATTTAAAGGATGCATATTTTGGCACAACCCATACTGTTAATTTTTCAAGCAAAGTAACATGTGAAAAATGTCATGGGTACGGTACCGCGGACGGAAAGCCGGCACCAACATGCACGCGTTGCGGGGGAACGGGCTATGTTCATGCAAGACAAGGATTTTTTGCCATGGAGACACCATGTCCGGAATGTAACGGACTGGGGCACAAGATTGATAAAAAGTGTTCCGCGTGCGATGGCACCGGGGCGACACACAAATCGCGCAGCATTGATGTAAAGATTCCGGCGGGAATCGAAGATGGCGCACGACTGCGACTGGCGGGTCAGGGCGAAGCGGGCGCGAACGGAGCCCCGGCTGGTGACTTTTACCTGGACGTGCGGGTGCGGCCGGACAAACGTTTTGTTCGCAATGGTGCCGATTTAATTACCCGTGTTGACGTGCCGTTCACAACGCTTGCGCTGGGGGGCGAGGTCGAGGTTGAAACCATTGACGACAAAAAATTGTCGGTCAAGGTGCCGAGTGGAACCCAGGTTGGTGAAAAACTGCGCGTGCGTGGACACGGTATGCCGACCGGGCGCCGCGATTCGTATGGCGATTTGTATATTGATATTGCGATGCATGTGCCGACAAAATTAACCGAAAAGCAGAAAAAGATTTTAACCGAATTTGCCGAAACTAAATCGGCGAAAAAGGGTTGGTTTTAACTACCACGTCTTGCTCACTATCGTTCGCAATCCATCCGTCTCCGTTCGTCACCGCACAGCGATGCCGCGACTACGCCGAGACTTCGCCCCTTCACCAAGTGAAGGGGATTTTTGGATTGCTTCGCAGGCTCGCAATGACAATTTTTAACATTGCATAAAATGTGCCAAATGTTTTATAATATGAAATGAATCTGTGGTGGCACAGGTTCGGGGCCGTCGAAAGCCCATAATAACCGGTACAAATGCGTCCGTTATCGCTTGGGAAATCATACGCATTTGTGTCGATACCAAACCCCGATATAAAAAGGTCGGGGTGCCATGGTGTGTAAATGCCATGGGGTCATCGTTATTATGATTTTCGAACACCCCGACCGTCAGTCCCCAGATTGACGGTTTTTTTGTTGCCTTTCGTGGGTGGAAAAACCAGGTGTATTTTGAAATCGGATTCCAGAGGGCCTGTCATTCCTGCGTAGGCAGGAATAGAGCCCAGGAAGTCGCGGGCGGTACGCCCGCCAAAAAGAAAGGGACAACGTTAATAAAACAAAGTGGGTAAATACCTGGTTAGTATCAAGTCTGGGCACCGAAATTTTAAAGTCCCTATTCCTGCCTACGCAGGAATGACAATCGCGGGGATGGTAGAGTGGGGGACAGAATCAAAAATTTGGGATATGGGGTTGAGAAAAGTATTAGTAACATTTTTATTATTATTATTCGCACCAACGATTTGTTGGGGCTATGCATTGCATGTTGGTAATGTATCAATACCAATGCATAGCGAAAAATACACAACACCGTCGTTTAATATAAAAACAGAATTTGGTGATATTTATCATATTCCAATGACACCGCAAAATATATCGGGGACATTACACTTTTTTGATGGCGCCACGACATACAGCGCGTGTAGTGGGACAAAAACACATGTCGGGCATTACTGGTTTATTGGACCGTGCTTGGTCGGGGTGGACGATGGGGTGTATTTGAAAATACAAAATGATGCAACAAACGGGTATAAGAATTATATAAATACAGGTGTAAGTTGGCTAGATTCAGACAGAGTCGAATTTACCGTTGGATACAGTCATACGGAAATACCACCAAGCGGGTACGAAAATAACGCAATGTTTTTTGCCGCTTTTACAACAGGATCAAATTATATTTCGTATTCAAATGATGTTTTTTATACGCGAAATAATACAAGACCACAAATAATAAGCATAAGTCCAAATATCCAAATGACGCAGTTTAAACAGTTACCAAAGGAAACATTTGATATCGAATATACAACCATAGTAGACGGTGATATTCGTTTTGGTTCGTGGTCTGATCGGCAATGGTCGCGAACAATGAAATGGTATGGTGTGAATATATATGACAGAAATACATTATTGCGTCAGTTCGTTCCGGTTCCGTCTGGTATGCAAATTGGAAACTATATAACACCGTCAAACGGTATGTGGGACGTTGTGGAACAGAAGTTTTACGGTAATTCCGGTACTGGCGATTTTATTTATGGGGTGGATCAATAAAAGTTCAGAGTTCAAAAAGAAGTCGTCATCCCGGCGAAGGCCGGGATCCACTGCTGCGCAGCAACAACTATTAGCACCACTACCCCGTCACTTCGTGACACCCCTTCGCCAGCGAAGGGGATTTACCTGCGGCGCATCGTTCCGACTTCGTCGTTCACTCTGGATCCCGGCCTTCGCGGGGATGACGAGAAAGGGTTGAAAACGAATTTAAAACGCGCTATGTGCACGACTTACTGCATATAGCGCGTTTTTAACTAACCACTAACACTAACAACTAATCACTTATTTCTTTTTTGCTTTTTTCAATTTTTCCACAAATGTAAATGTGTATTGGGATGCCGACCATACGGATGCCAATAACGATAACCACAAACCAAAGACACCAATGCGTGATAACCAAATCATCGCAATCAAATAAGAACGCGAAATATTATCCGGCGTTACAACCGTGTTCAAAACAAAGAACGCCAAAAATGCTGTAATGGTTATCATCTGTAATGTCGTTTTGATTTTGCCCATTGAAAAACGCGCATGTGGAACCGGCATTTCTATTTTCTGGGTGCCCAGAAATTCGCGCAGGCCACTTACATACAATTCGCGTGCAATCATTATGATTACCGGGACAACAATAATCCATGCACGCATCATTACGGTCAACATAATCAATGTGTTTGCAACCAATAATTTGTCGCCAATGTGATCCATTACACCACCGATTTTGGTGCATACATCGTATTTCCGCGCAAGATACCCATCAAAGAAATCACTTAATGCCGCCAATATAAACATAATCAGTGATACCCAAAACCAATTTAACCACAATGTTGGTATGATCGCAAAAGCCGCAGCAATGCGAAATGCTGATAAAAAGTTAACAAAGAATTTCATATATTTTTTCTCCTTTATATTATTTGTGAATCGTATATGAACAGGATAATTATAACACGTCCGAATGGAAATATGCATATATTTTTTTCGCAGCGGCATCGCCCAGTTCCGGAACACGTTTTAATGCATCTATGTCGGCATCCATTATCGCACGAACCGAACCAAAGTGTGTCAACAACAAATGTTTGCGTCGTGGACCAATTCCGTCTATTTCGTCCAAAACCGAAGCCGTCATTTTCTTTGCGCGTGTTGTGCGGTGATATGTGATAACAAAACGGTGTACTTCGTCACGAACGGTGCGCAGCATCAAAAATAGTGGGCTATCCTTTGGCAAATCACGACATATTGAACCATCGGGCATAATAAAGTGTTCATCGCCATTGCGAACCTCGCCCTTGGTTACACCCAGGATTGGAATGTTTGGTGCAACACTGTGCGCGATGTTCCATTGGGCGGGACCACCATCAACAATTATTAAACTTAGTTTTGGACCACGTGCAACGGCACGTGATACAAATTCATCCATCATTGCGATATCGTTGCCGGCACGCTTTTTATCATTTAATTTGAAATGACGATAGCCAGACTTTACAAAACCATCATGACCAAATGTTATCATTGCACCGACGGGGTTCGTTCCGAACAGGTGCGAATTATCAAACACACCCGCCAATTCTATTTTTATACCCAACCATTTTTCCAGTGCATCAACATTTTTATCCCAATCGTAATTCGCGCTATGTACACGATTTCGGCGCATACCGCGATTAGATGTGTGTGTTAATGCGGCGATTTTATCACGACAAATGGCGGCGTTTTCAAAATCCATATTTGCGGAATATTTTTGCATGTCAACTTGCAAATCACGAATAATCGGTTCGCTATCGCCGGTCAAAATTCGTCGTGCCAACGATACGCGTTCGGCATAGTCCGATTGTGCAATGGTGCATGGTGCGCTGCACCGGCCAATTTGATAAAGTAAACATGGGCGCGCGCGATTGCGCATAAATGAATCGGTACATGTGCGCAGTCCGCAAACCTTTTGTATCGTCTTTATCGATTCGTTTAGCGCGGATACAGATGGATAAGGTCCATATACATCGCGCCGTTGTGTAATTTTGCCGCGGAATTTCATCAATCGCGGATATTTCGAATTGGTTAATGCAATCATCGGATACATTTTCCCGTCGGTCAGCATTATGTTATATTTCGGTTTTTGGGTTTTGATTAATTCCTGTTCCCGAATAAGTGCGTCCGATTCCGTGGGTGTGATTTCCCAATCAACCCGCGTGACCAGTGTGCGCATAATCTGTTTATGCAATTCCAATTTTGATATGTCCGTGTATTGTTTCAAGCGCGCGCTAAGGTTTTTTGCCTTGCCCACGTAAAGCAGGTTCCCATCCGCGTCATACATTTTATATACGCCGGGGGAATGGGGGGCATTTTCAATTAAATCTCTAAATTGAATATTCATAATCTTTATGATAGAATAATAATATAAAAAATCAAATGGGGGTAAAAATGAAACAAGAATCTGGACGTTCTATGATTGAAATGTTGGGCGTATTGGCCATTATGGGCGTTATAACCGTTGGTGCGATTGCAATGATTTCGACGGCTATGCGTACGCAAAAACACAACACAACAAATGACGATGTGGCGCAAATCGTGCTTAGCGTGCGCCAGGTGTTGGGTGAATATGACGACTTTTCAAATATAGAAAATATGAACATATTTAGTGCGATCGGCATGTCCGATAAAAATCCATATGGTGGAAAATATACCGTGTCGGTGAATCCGGCTAATTCGCGTCAGTTTATTGTTGGTATTGATGGATTGTCGCAATCAGATTGCGAATTTTTGACGGCGAAAGCATGGACCGATTCAGTTGGGTATATCACATCAAATCATACCGAGAGTGGTGCGACGGGTAATTGCAGAAATACCAATGGCAATAATTCGGTTCAAATAGTTTTTGGTGACTAAATCATTATTTGTGGGGGCCGCACCATGGCGGATGTCAAGATAGTTTCGCAAGTTGAGGATGGGACGCGTCTGCTGCGGTGGTTTGGACGACATTTTCCGTCAATGCCAAATGCCGAATTTCACAAATTATGTCGCGGGGGACAAATTCGCGTTAATTCGTCGCGTGTTCGCGGGACCGAAGTTCTGCGTTCCGGTGACGCGGTTCGTATCCCGCCAACCATTGCGGGTTATGCCGCCGAAAAGGCGAAAAAGACGGAAAGTGGGAATAAATTCTCGTTGTCCGATTTGGAACAATTGCGTAAATGTATTATCCATAGTGATGATGATATTGTCGTGTTTGATAAACCGGCGGGGTTGGCGGTCCAGGGCGGAACGGGTATTCGTAAATCAATCGACAAAATGACGGCGGCGTTATTCCCATATGCAAAAGTGTCATTGGTGCATCGTTTAGATCGCGAAACAAGCGGTGTGTTGGTCGTTGCAAAGAGTCAGCGCGCGGCACAGTCTTTGGCGGCACAATTTCAGTCCAAGGTTGCGCGCAAGGAATATTTGGCATTGCTGAATGGGGAAGTGAAAAAATCGCATGGTGTGATAGATAATTATATGGCCAAGGGGCAAGTTTTTGATTCGCCAGAACGCATAAATAACGGTACGGGTCAGCGTCCACAACATGCGGTTACGGAATATGAGGTTTTGGGTGTTGCATCGGGTTGTGTATCTTGGGTTTTATTTAAACCAAAAACCGGCCGTACGCACCAGTTACGTGTACATAGCGCGATTTGTTTGAATGCGCCAATCGTTGGTGATGATGTGTACGGGCGCGGTAAAAAAATGGACGGCGCAATAAACGCGATGCTGGCTACAAATAACTTGCATTTATTGGCATATCGTTTAACTTTTCGACATCCGGCAAATAACAAGGTTGTAACTTTTCGGGCGCACATACCGGAATTTATGCAGCCGGTAATGAAATTACTGGAATTACAATTACCATAACAGGTTGTAACTAAATGGCACGCAGAAAGAAAAGAACTTTTTTGGTGGTATTAAGATTATTGGGGCTGTTCATTGGTGGAATGGCTGTGGCTGTATTTGTTGCGTTAAACAGTGTAAGCCTGGAAACATTGCGTGGTGCCGTTTTAAATGTGTTGCGTGATGCAACGGGGTTGCCGGTCGAAATCGATGGAACCGTATCGTGGCGATTTTCGCTGCGGCCACAAATAGAATTAACCGATGTGCGTATACCTAATGCAGAATGGGCGCGTGAAAAATATGTTTTTGATGCAAAGAAGATAGATGTTACGTTGAATTTAGTGTCACTGTTGCGGAATCGTCCAACAATTCAAAATATCAAGGTGCGTGATGCAAACATAAATCTGGAACAAAATGCAAATGGTGAATATTCTGTTGCTCTAAAGGCCGAAGAAACAGAAAATACAGATTTAGAAGATACAAAAGAAGTAAAGTCACCATCTAAATATCCGTTTCCTGCAATTAACCTGGGGGGTGTGGAAATTTATAATTTAAATGCGAATATTATTGGCGAGAAATATTCAATTGCCGATTTTAATATAAGGTATATGTTGCGCAATGCTAAACGTGAATATTCGGGGTGGGTGAAAAATGGTACGAAAATATTCCCGTTTGTTGTGTCTTTTTCGGAATACAATTCCGAACGAAAAGTATATCCATTAAGTATTGCATTTACAACTGGCGGAACACCATTGATTGCAAATGTGGCGTTGGAAGGAACCAGTAAAATGCCAATCGATTTTGTCATCAAAGGTGATGTTCCAGACTTTGCGGAATTTGGCCGGGCAATTGGCCGCAAATGGGTTGATTTGCCACCAATGAGTGTTAATGCATCTGGGGGATTTGGAAATAAAAAAATCACGTTAAGAAAATCGTCAATCGCGGTGCGTGGCGTTAATATAGACATATCAGGTGAATACGATTGGTCAAAACCAATACCAAACATTGTGGCGAATGTAAGTGCCGGTGATGTGGTGCTGACCAAAATTTTTCCGAATTTGTATGGTGGTACATGGGTTCATCCGAATCGTGAATTAAACGCTTTCTTGGATACACCATTATACGGTGTGGAATTAAGCCAAATGAATTTGGATGTGCGGGTAAAAATAAAATCTTTCCGGGTGTATCGCGAATTAACTTTGACCGATTTAGATTTGAAATTTACCGATACGGATAAAAATGGTCGCATAGATTTGTCGGTCGGTATCGCGGGTGGCGATTTAAAAATAGCGTCTGATTTTGATGTAAATACCGATGGATTGATCAATGGTCAGGTGGCTATGGATGGCAAGCATATATATGTTGGTCAAATTTTAAGTCAGGTTCGTGAAAAAGATTTTATTTCTGAGTTGCCGGTGGATATTCGTGGCTATTTTATGGCGCACGGACACGATTTGTCGGAAATAATGCAGACTATTACAGGACCGTTTCAGTTACAATCCAGTGATATTGGCTATGCACGTTCTGATTTGGTTGAATATATATATGGTGCGGATACACTGACCACGTTGCGGCACAGCGTCCAGGATATGTTTCGTTCGGAAAAGAAATATGACCAAATAAAGATATCATGTGTCACGATTAATACAAAATTGCGTAATGGTGTTGCGGAAACTAAAAATGGTGTCGCGGTGGAAACCGGTGCGATAAATGCGCGTTTGGCGGGAGAGGTGGATTTAGGACGCGAAAAAATAAAAATGGCATTAACCACGGTCCCTGTGCGTGGGCTTAAAATATCGTTGTCGGGAAATCTGGTGAATTCTGTGGAAATTACCGGAAATTTGTCGGAACCAGACGTGCGTGTAAGCGGACTTTCGGTTGCAGGCAAGGTTGCATCGGCGACGGGGATTGGTTTATTGTTGGCACCGTTTACCGGCGGATTAAGTGTGGTTGCTGGTGCTGGACTTGGGCTGGTTGCGGGCGATTTGTTGGAAAATTGGTTGGCGGACGATGAACCGTGTAAAACGGCGATGGAAAGTGGTGCGCCAGTGCGTCGTGATGATCCAGAATGGATGAATATTCCGTTATCGGAATTGATGGGTGGGGTATTTAACCAGGATTAATCTTTTTTTGACAAATGTTATATTTAGTTAACAAAAATCATGCTTGCACCGAATCGGTGTTTTTTGTTAAAGTAATCCCGAGAGAGATGTAGCCGCAAAATAAACTAGGAGTATATAAAATGGAATTTTCGGTATTTCGTCAGGTTTTAATCCGGGCATTGGGGCATATGCAATCTATTGTTGAAAAACGCGCAACGTTGCCGATTTTAATGAATGTCAAGATAGAAGTCGGCGATGATTTAGTGCTTTCTGCGACCAATGTTGATTTGGAATTGGTTGAACATGTTGCGGCCGACATTACGTTGGGTGGAAAAACGACTGTGCCTGTTCAGATGCTTTATGATATCGTTCGTAAATTACCGGACGATGCCGAAATAAGTTTTAAACAATCGGGCGACCAATTGGTGGTATCAAGCGGACGCGCGGTGTTCCGTTTGCCAACATTGCCGGCGGAAAATTTCCCGGCCATGGCGGGCAGCAACCTGACCACAAAATTCCAGATGACGACCGGGGATTTGGCGCACCTTATTAATCAAACGAAGTTTGCTATTCCGACCGATGATGTTCGTTACCATTTGGGCGGTATATTCTTCCATATTTCTGAAGAGGGCAAGTCCAAGATGTTAACCGCGGTTGCGACCGATGCACAGCGTATGGCTCTGTGTGCGATGACGGCGCCAAGCGGTTCTGCGGAAATGCCATCTGTGATTTTGCCACGTCGTGTAATTGGTGAACTGTCTAAATTGTTGGAAGATGCCACTGTTGACGACGTAATGGTTGAATTGTCGGATACCAAGGCGCGTTTTGTTGTCGGACCGGCGACATTGACCAGCAAGTTGGTCGATGCCCAATATCCAAACTATCGCGTTGTGATACCAAAGGGCAATGACAAGATTGCTATCCTTGATAGAAAGCAGTTTGTTAACGCTGTTGATTTGGTTTCGGTCGCATCTATTGATAAGACAAAATCAGTTCAGTTGACATATTCTATGAATAAATTGGTTATTAACGCGTCCAGCCCGGATGCCGGAACCGCAACCCAAGAATTAGATGTCGAATACAATGGCGACAATTCGTTCACTATTGTGTTTAATGTGAAATTCTTGTTGGATGTTGCTGGACAAGTAGAGGGTGACAAGTTCCAAATGGAAATGCAAGATCCGCTGTCGCCGACAATCATCAAATCTACGGACAAGAAAACAGATTCATTGTTCGTATTGATGCCTATGCGTATGTAAGATAAAAAACGGTGCCACGGCACCGTTTTTTGTTGCGTTTTGTGTTGGGCGGCGTATAATTGTCGCGTTTATTTTTAATCAAAGAGGTATTACAATGGCATCATACATTGCAAACGATATGCGTGTGGGTTGGGTTATTTCTCATAACGGCAAACGTTATTCGGTTACATCAATTACCAAGGTCAAACCGGGTAAGGGTGGCGCATTTGTCCAGGCGGATTTGCGCGATATTGATTCGGGCAACAAGGGCGGTGACCGTTGGCGCGCCGAAGATCGCGTTGAAAAATTAATGGTCGAAGATTTTGAATGTCAATATCTGTATTCGGATGGAACGGATGCGTTCTTTATGAACCTGTCGGACTATGAACAGTTCACAATGCCGGTGGATAGCTTGGGCGAACAGATGAAGTTCTTGGCACCCGAAATGACGGTCAAGGCAAACTTTGTCGAAGGTAAACCGGTATCCATTTCGTTGCCAAAGACAGTTATCGCGACTGTTGTTGAAACAGAACCCGCATTAAAGGGTCAAACCGTTTCTTCGTCGGGCGGCAAGCCGGCAATTTTGGATAACGGTGTCCGGGTCCAGGTTCCATTATTCATCGAACAAGATGAAAAAATTGTTGTGAATACTGAAACACTTGAATATGTCGAAAGAGCCAAATAAATCATAATGGCACATCTGCTTGTTGTTGTCGCGTTCATGTATCATTTGTACACTTCACTTGGCAACAACGGCGCATTTATACCGTTTTAATTTATTTTAAAAAATGTATAAAAAAACACCGGTATTTGCCGGTGTTTTTTTATATTTTTAATTGCTTTAAATATTCTTTTTGTGGTTGTGTTATGCGATATGATTCAATTGCCTTTTGAATTGTTTTGTTATGCGTCCAGGTGTTTAATTTTTTATTTTCAATAATACCGATTACATCATTCCAATTTTTTGTCAATGCCGTTGCGAAATACCATGCGCGCATCATATTGATGTAGTATTCGTCGCTTTTCACGTTGATAACCATATTGGTATATTTTGAATCGAAATTGTCGCCCAGATAAAATCGCATAAGCAATCCAATTGCGAATCGGGTAGCGTATGTATGTTTTGATTTTATCCATTTATTAATCCACAGTAAAAGTTTGTCGGTATTTTTTGCAAAAATTTTAGGTATCAATTGGTCGCATGTGGCCCAATTGTCCACATACGGCAAAAAAGCATCAACTAATTTTACACAATTTTCAAAGTCACGAATCTCCGATAAAATAAATGCGTGAATCTGATTTTCTTCAAAATATTTATGTGGCAGGTTGGACAAAAATTCGTCCGAATTACGAATCGTTTTTGCATATTTGCGCAATTCGGGTGTACGAACACCGATAACATGCGATTTGGTGGTTGGAATCAGCGTGGCATTGAAATGCGCAAATTTTTCATCGCGCATAGCCAATAAATCAGATTGTATTTTTGTCGGCATATCAGATTTTATTTTTTGACCCCATAATGTGCAATATTTCGTCGACACATACATCGGTCATATTTTTGATTGCGGTGCCCAAGTAATCGCGCGGGTTAAAATCGGACGGATTTTGCTTTAATTCTCCGCGCACCGCCGCGGTAAAGGCAAGGCGTAAATCACTGTCCACATTTATTTTACAAATGTTTGTTTTCGCGGCGCGGCGCAGTTGCGCCGTATCAATGCCGCGTGCACCACGCAATTTGCCGCCATTTTTGTTTATTTGATTTACATATTGTTGTGGAACACTTGATGCGCCGTGTAATACCAATGGAAAATCGGGTAATTGTTTGGCAATCTGTTTCAGAATATCAAATCGCAGTGATTCATCATCGCTTTTGCGTTTGTATGCGCCATGGCTGGTTCCAATAGCAATTGCCAATGAATCGACCCCCGTGGCACGAACGAATTCGATAACGTCGGCGGGGTTTGTATATGAAGATATTTCTGATTTTGTATTTTCATCTTCGATTCCGGAAAGGGTTCCGAGTTCCGATTCAACTGAAACACCGTGTCGGTGGGCATATTTTGCGACCGCGCGTGATAATTTCACATTTTCGGCGAATGACAGGTTAGAGGCATCAATCATAACCGACGAAAAGCCCAAATCAATCGCGTGAATACACGCATCCAACGAATGACCATGATCCAGATGCAGGGCAATTTGTTCCTTTGGCGAAATACACGCGCCGGTAATCAGCCCCAGCAGCATATCATCGCCCATGTATTTGATTGCTGATTCGGATGTCGCGAGTATTACGGGGCTGCGGCTTTTGCGCGCCGCCGCCAAAATCGCGGTCAATGTTTCCATATTATAGAAATTAAACGCCGGCACGGCATAGTGCCCCGCAATCGCGTTCGCAAACATTTTTTCGGTATTTACCAACCCAAAGTCAGAATATTTCATAATTTTCCCCTTGTACCAAGATTATAGCATATTTTCGGTCGGTTGAGATGGATTTTTTATGACGCTTGACAATGGGGCTATTTGTGCAACAATTAGACTATCGAATCGGGGGTGTGTGGGGGAAACGAACCTTAACAAGGGATTTGGTTATGAAAAAAATATTGGCTTTATCTGTTGCATTGGTCGCGGTGGCGGGTTGTGCATATGATTATTATCGTGGCGGTGTGCGCTATGTCCAGGATGGCGAAGATTGCATCTTCTATGCCGGTGAATATGGTTCACATTATACAAACGATATTCGCAAGGTCGATACGGACAAGCGTGTTGTTTATCGTAACACAAGTTGCGCGGATTTGTTTGCCCGTGACAATGGTGGCATTGCACCACGTCCGAACCGTGCGGTTTTGACTCGTGCGGCCCAGCCGGCGGGTTCCTGTGGATGTGACAAATGTGCAAAATCGGCACGTTATGTCATTGTTCCAGCAATGTAAATTGTAAAAACGTACATTATAAAAAGGTGCCGTTTGGCGCCTTTTTATATTTGAATAATCCGCTTTTTTATGATAAAATTACATTACAAGAAATTACAAGAAAGGGGAAACCGATGAAAAAAGTTATGAATAAAATTAATTTCGCTATCGTTGCGGCGATGGTGTCCAGTCCGGCATTTGCTGTGGTTAATGACAAGGCTATTTGCACATTTATGGCTGATTTGCGTGGCGTGTTCAGAATGCTGCAAACTTTCTGTTTTATTGGTGCGGCGTTCTTTATTGCTGGGTGGGCGTGGGATTTTATTTCCAAAGGTAAAGCCGAAATGAAAGATATCAAGGACAAAGGAACTGGGCTGTTGGTTGGTTTTATTTTGCTGTTCAGTGTTGGCTTGATCTTACGTTTCTTGTTAAGCGCAAGTGGTCAGAGTTATCTGGGTTGCCCGGAATTGCTGAATTGGTAATTTTCGTTTTAACCACAAGAGTAAACGCGGTCGTATGACCGCGTTTTTTTGACGACATTTTTATTTATCCTCTACATTTGCCAATGAAAAAAGAACGGACGAGATGAGTGATTGATAGGGCACATGTTGTTGTTCCGCCAGTTGTTTTATTTTATCCAAAACTGGCTTTGGAATACGCATATTTATGACACAGTCCGATTTATTAAACGTCTTGTACGCGGCATATTCGCGAAGCAATGCCTCTATATTCATAATGAATAATTGTTGCATAACATTTGGCATTTTGGGACCTCTATACACTAAACAATACAATCGTAATTACAAGTGACTATATCAATGTATTTACGGTTGTCAATACAAATATAAATACACGTGTATCGGCAGGTGTGATGACGGTGGTGTGGATGGGTGTAAATAACCTTTTGCTTTTTATTGTCGGTATGTTTAAAATGTATTCGTCTTATATAATGGAAGGAAGAAATATGCTTAAAAAAATATTTGCGGTGTTCGCGATTTGTTTCGCGTTTGCTTTGTCCGCGCGTGCGGAATTAAAGGTTGATATTGTTGCCGGTGCGTTGGATCCGACATCGGTCGCAGTTCAAAAATTTGAAACGGGCGATGGCGTATCGTCAAAAGATGCAAAAATGATACGCGAAGTGGTAGAGGCCGATTTAAAACGCACCGGTCTTTTCCGAATCGTTTCACATGATGCTTTCCCAGAATATGTGAAGATGGGCGAAATGCCGAAATTTAAATCTTGGATGGCGATTAAAACCCAGGTGCTGGTTCAGGCGCGTATGAATACCGAGAAAAATGGGCAATATAAATTAGAATTCTTTGTGTGGGATATAAATGGAACAGAGCAGATAGAGGCGCAATCGCTGGTCGCGTCCAAAAAATCGGCGCGTCGTATGGCGCACATTATGGCGGATGCGATTTATGAACGGCTGACCGGGGAAACGGGATACTTTGACACGCAAATAGTGTTCATTGCCGAAACCGGTCCGGTACATAAACGTACTAAACGTATGGCGATTATGGACTATGACGGGTATGGCATGCGGTATTTGTCCGATGAAAAGACTTTTGTTATGTCGCCACATTTTTCGCCAAATATGAGTACTGTGGTATTTTTATCGTACCGTGACGATGACCCGATGGTATGGTCGCTGGATTTAGACACGGGGACTCAGCGCAGGTTGGGGCAATTTGGTGGTATGAACTTTGCACCGCGTTTCTCACCCGATGGAAAAAAGATAGCTCTGTCGTTGGTCAAAGACGGTATTACACATATATATGAGTACAATACAGAAGATAAAACACTGCGCCAATTGACGTTTGGGCATTCGATTAATACCAGTCCGTCATATTCCCCCGACGGTAAAAAGTTGGCGTTTAATTCCGATCGTTCGGGTCGTCAACAAATTCACGTTTTGGATTTGGATAGTTTGGCCGAGGAACGCATTACATACGGGGCGGGGCGCTATGCAACACCCGCATGGTCGCCGGACGGAAAATTTATTGCCTTTACGAAAATTGCCGATGACACTTTCTATGTCGGGATTATGGATCCGCGGGGACGCAATGAAAAGATTTTGGCGGGCGGATGGTTTATGGAAGCACCGTCTTGGGCACCCGGGTCGCGCCGCATTGTGTACTATGAAACAGAAAAGGCATCGGACGATATTGAACGTATAAGCCATATTCGCAGTGTCGATATCACCGGTCAAAATATTTACGACATTGATTTGCCGGATGATATTAACGGAACCGAACCCACATGGTCACCACGGTTGATGTAATTGTATGAAAAAGATTTATGGTTGTGCTTCTTTATTAATGATGATAGGGGTTGCATATGCGATGCCGGCGACGGTGGATTATGTATATGACGGGGATACGATTGCGGCGGTCGCACATGTGGAAAACGGAACGGATGTTAATGTGCGTGTGCGATTGGCAAATATAGACACCCCGGAAATGCATGGTATGTGCGAATCGGAAACCAAACGGGCCAATGCGGCACGCGAACGGTTGATGCAGTTGGTGCCACGCGGGACGGTTGTTGAATTAAAAAATATCAAAGACGATAAATATGTCGGACGAATCGATGCCAATGTGATTTTGCCCGATGGGCGTGATGTGGGACATGTCTTAATAAATGAAAAACATGGCAGACCATATGGTGGCGGTAAAAGAGCAGGGTGGTGTGAATAACCTGGATTGCTTCGCTATGCTCGCAATGACAAATGGTCTATGCGCTGTGGCGGTTTATGGCATCGCTTATTTCTTCCAGTGACGCATTGCATGGCAGCATTGGTTCAAACCATATGTTCGCCGTGCCTGGACGCATTTTTCCATGCTTGGGCCAATAAAGTCCCGAATCGGTTCCAACAGGCAAAATCGGTAACCTTAATTCGTGTGCCAAAAATAATAACCCGCGACGCAGGGGGGCTTTTGATCCCGGTTTTACACGCGTACCCTCGGGAAAAATAACAAGTGTGCGACCGTCCATGATTTTTTTTGCCACGTCATGTTCCAATTTTTTCATATTTGTTCGGCCACGCGAACGATTTACAGGCTGCAAACCCATACGCCAAAACGCCCAACCATAAATAGGAATCCACATAATCTCGCGCTTGCATATGAAAAATGCGTTTGGCACAACATGCGCCAGTACAATTATTTCCAGTAATGACATATGCTTGGACGCAATAATCGCCTTGCCATCGAATCGGTAATTGCCATTTGGTAGCATCGGAATACCGTTTTCTTCGCTTGGCGGGAAATGCACGGCAAATTTTACGCCACATATAATTCGCGCCAATAACCCCAGTCCCCCTGAACAGCGGATTACTAAAAAATTATTCAGTCGTCTGTTTATTAATCCGACCAATAATATTGGCGCCCACAAAATAAAATATATGGCGGATGCAATTTTAAAAATAATCGTTCTTAACATTTTAACCCTCTTTAATTCCGATTAGTGTAACCAAATATTTTATGTATTCGGTTGTCCAACGTTCCAATCGTTTTGTCGCCGGCATACCATAAAGCGCCGCCGGACATGTTACGATTTCCGTATCCGGTAATTCGTGTCGCACCAGGTATTCCGCACGGTTCATATGGTCTTCGGTGGTAACAATAACGATTCGATCCAAACCAGTTTGTTCCACAATTTTCCGAATCGCCATTGCGTTTTGATATGTTGATTTCGATTCGGATTCAACTAATACAGGGTGTGCCGTATCCGCCGCCGCGGTTTCGGCGCCGGCACCAATTACATATACATCGGTTGCGGGATATTGACGAACCATACGCATGGCAAACGGAATCCGCCGTGCATCGCCCGTTAACACAAATAATGAATCGTCCGGCATAATTTCACCACACGAACGTGGGGCATATGATTTAAACACCATGCCACCAATGACAAACAATCCCAAAATAGCAAAAGAAGGGGTCAGAAATTTCATTATTCGTTTTGCAATATCTTGATTGTTGTGCGACGCGTCATCCATATCGCAAATATAGTTATTACAATGGGTAATAAACCCAAACAAACCCAGCCGATGCCACCTATGGACAACATTGCCATTAATCCAACACGCGCCGAATGTGCCGACGATATCATTATCAACAATACTGGTACCGCACAGATAAACCCAACCAGGCACGCAACAACGCAAATGCGGGCAACAATAATCTGCATTTGTCGGGCAACAAACGAATCGGTCGCACCAATTTGATTTAATATTTCCAGTTCGCGCTTGTGTAGCATTGCCGTATTGCGCGCAATGTACGAAATGCACACAGTAATTGCGCCCAGTGTCAGCGCCAAAATTAATCCGGCAATAAGCATCATTTTCCATCCGGCAGATATTGGTGTCTGTAAAGCGTCGGCGTGCGTAAGTACCCGTCCGTATGGCGCGATTTTATCGGATATTTCATTCAAATCCGATTCGGTTTTAAATCTGACCTCCCACATTTTGGGCAAATAATTTTTAAGAACGCCGCCTCCCGAAACCCACGGACGCATCAATCGCAACATTTCATCATTACTTATTTCATTTATCGATTCGATTTTTGCGGCATTTGTGGTCAAAATTTTATTAACATCCGATTCGTTTTTTGTGTTTGTAACCTGAACCGTGGCGAATAAGTCCCATTGCGTGTTCCATCGCGCAACACCCGTGCCAATGGCAATCGCGATGCCCAACGCCATTACCGCCAGGAAAGTTAATAACCCCATAATCGCCGTCATAAAAACGGATTGTTCGCGAACCAGTGAAAATACAGTTGTGTGTTTCATTATGCGTTTCCAATTTCATCAAATTGCTTTGATAGTTCCGTGAAATAGTTTTTTGGGGTTGGACCCTTCCATACTTTTTTTGTATCATCTGTGGCCGTGGATGATTTGCCAACAAATCCAACACGGTGATTTTCAACGCGAATCACGGGGAATTTATAAGTTTCCATCAATTTTTTATTATGGGTTGCCAAAATAATCGTCGTGCCGAATAATTTATTCATTTGTATAAAAAGTTCCATCAGTCGTGACGCATTTTCATCGTCCAAATTTCCCGTGGGTTCGTCCGCCAGTAATATTGACGGCTGGACAATAATTGCACGCGCGACGGAAACCCGCTGTTGCTGGCCTCCGGAAAGTTCCATCGGCTTTACATTGGCATATTTGCCAAGACCGACCCAGTCCAAAACCTTGGCCACCAATTTTTTTACTTTCGATTCAGGGATGCCACGTACACGCAACGGTAATGCGACATTATCGAACACCGTCATATGTGATAGTAACGAGTATTCCTGAAATACGATTGCCATTTTGTGACGCAAATTTGCAACATCGTCGCGCGAAAGTTCTGCGGTATTTTTGCCAAATAATTTAATTTGACCGCGTAAAGGCTTGTGTAACTGATATATTAATCGCAACAGTGTTGTTTTACCCGCACCCGATGCGCCCGATAAAAAGTAGAAAGCACCACTGCTTATATTAAAAGATACATCGGTTAAAACCTCGGTCGCGGTATCATATGCCGCGGCGACATTTGCAAAAGATATTATCGTCTTTTCTTCCATGGTATGGATGGTAGTAAAAAATATGCGCGTTGTGCAAGAAAATTAGCAATAAAAAATCGCCCGTTCGGGCGATTCGTTTATTTCTTTGTGACCACCTTGGTTGTTGCATTTCTGTTTTTGGCCCAGATTGCTTCGCCAGATCCCGGGTACTGGGGATTTTCCTTGCCATACGAAATGGTTTTGACGCGTTCTGGTTCAATACCTTCTTTAAGTATGACATGTGCGGCGTTTCCGGCACGCAATGCGCCCAATGCCAAGTTATATTCTGTTGAACCGCGTTCGTCACAGTGCCCTTCGAGTACAACATCGACATCTTTATTTTTCTTCATATACACCGCCTGGGATTTAAGGTCATTGGTTGCGCATGATGTCAATTCAGCCGAATCGAAAGCAAAATACACTTTGTCATCGTTGATATTAGATGTACCACCACAGGCCGCCAAAGCCAACAAAACAGGAACAAACATAACTTTTTTCATTTTTAATCCTTTCGTTACGAAACTAACTTAGCAAATTTTACAAAAAGTTGTCAACATATGTTTTTTTCTATTTTGGAAAGCGGTCAAAATATGATATACTTAGAAAAAAATCGGAGGGATTAAACCATGAAAAAATTAGTTTCGATTATTGCATTGTGTGCCATTGCGACGCCGGCGTTTTCGGCGACCAAGGCCGCACGGCCAAGTTATCTGACACGTAATACGAATGGTGGTTACGATGTCACGTACAGTTATATGGACAAACAAAAATCTGGTTGGTATGCATCGTTGCGTGCGGAACTGGCGTTTTTAAATTTCAAAAATAAATATTCGACCGAGGTTCCATTAAGCGCGGCGGATGATCATGACGATTATTCTTTTGAACCAGTGTTCGCGATTGATGGTGCGTTTGGTAAGCGCTTTGATTATTTCTGGCGTGCCGAAGTCGAACTGGGTTATATCACACGGTTCACCGATGAAGACGAAGGGTACAAATTTACATTGGATGTCCCATATGCAATGGTGAACGGCTATTATGATTTCACCAATGGTTTATACCTGGGCGCGGGATTGGGTGTCGCGTTACCGACAACCACATGGGATTCCGTTGCGTTTACCGATGCCGGCAACCGCAGCAAGACACATGTGTCACCGATTGCTGGTTTAATGGCCGGTTTTGCACACAAGTTAGATGATAACATTGTATTAGACTTGCGTTATCGTATTGCCGGTATGATGGGTGGCAAGCATAAACGTTTGATGGCCCCGCCACAAAATTATTTCGAAAGCAAAACAGGATTTATTTTGGATAATTCCATATCAATTGGTTTAAGATATGAATTTTAACCAAAAAAGTATTTGGAACCGATTCGCAAATGTGATAAAATAAACGTGGAAAGAGAGAAATGAAAATGCATACATTAAGAATTTCGACAATATCAGTTCTGTGTGTTTTGTGCACAGTGGCGACCGACGCGTTCGCGGCTGGTTCGGTTCGTGCGCTGGGCGGGTCGGGGACGTACAATGGTACGGCTGCGGCTACGACTGCGACGGCTGGGCGTGCCGGTTCGGTGACGCGTGCGGGTTCACTGCGTGTATCACCATCGACCACGCGAACGGTTTCTGCGGGTACTCGGACTAATTCCGATGGAACGACCACGCCGACGGAACGTTTGTCCGTGGGTAAGTATTTGGGCAGTGCGACATCTGTCAGCACAACTAACATTACCAATGCGGCGAATGCGGCGGCTGCGGCAAATGCTGCTGATATCCAAACGATAAACAACAACATCACGGAAATTATCAACAGTGCGGATACGTTGGCGAATCGTGTTGACGGTTTGGAAGATACCAAACAGGATAAATTGGATACCACAGACGACTTTGGCATCGTTGAAATTAAGGACGATACAGTTTCGTTAAACATGACTAATTTGGCGACGGCATTGGAAGATAACGGTTGGGCCATGGGACACAAGGTTCAGTTACGTTATGACGACGATTCCCATTTGGAATGGCGCTATAAAGATTGGGCATCGACTGTGCCATGGAAAAAGTTAATGAACCTGGATGAATTGTCGGGTGACTATGTTACCGGTACCGATTTAGCAAATGCTATTCTGAATTTGGCGACCAAGGCTGAATTAGAAGCGTTGGAAACAAGCATGAACGAAGCTTTGGCGGGCAAGGCCGATGCAAGTTCTGTTTATACCAAGACCGAAATTGACACCGCATTGGCTGGTGTTGCGTCCGGTGAAGCAATGACCGAGGCTTTGAATGCTAAACAACCAAAGTCCGAGGCAGACTATGCAATGGGTAATTCGTCGGGTGAATGGACAGTAATGAGTGAAGCACAACAGAACGCGTTAAATTCCGGTGTTACATCGGCGACTGTGGCGGCTGTTGCGACAAATGCTGATAATATTGCGGCGTTGGAAACGACTGTTGCGGGCAAACAAGATGCAATAAATGATTTGGAAACAATTCGTACGAATGCGACGGCGGGCAAGGGCGCGGCCGATGCATTGGGAACCGGGTTTGATTCCACGAACACTGTTGCGGGCGCAATCAGTGCGTTGGAAACCAAGACAGATAGTATGCCAACAAGCGAAAATTTAGCAACGGCGAACGAAAAGATTTCGACATTGGAAACGACGGTTGGTAACGCGAGTTCCGGTTTGGTTCACGATGTTGCGGCATTGGAAACTTCGAAACAGGATGTCATTTCGGATTTGGCGGACATTCGTTCGGGTGCGACGGCGGGTTCGACCGCGGTTCAGCCGGGTGATTTGGCGGCCGTTGCAACAAGTGGATCATACAGCGATTTGACCGGCACGCCGACGATACCGACGGTTCCGACAAACGTCAGTGCATTTACAAACGATGTTCCGTATGCGACATCGGATGAATTAACAAGCGGACTGGCGGGCAAACAGGATAATTTGACGACTGAACAACTGGCGGCGGTGAATTCCGGTGTGACAACTGCGACGGTTGCGGCCGTTGCGACGAACACGGCGAACATTGGAACCAACGCGACTGCGATTGGATTGTTGGGTGAAGGTTTGGCGGGCAAGGCCGATGCGGAAACAACAACGGCGGCGTTGGCATTAAAGGCTAATTCTGCGGACGTTTACACCGCGGCGCAAACCGATACGTTATTGGGGGCCAAGGCAAACGCGGCGGACGTTTATACCAAGTCCGAAACATATTCCAAGGCCGAAGCGGATGCGGCTATCCAGGCGGCGGCATTTGACCCATCGACAATCGTTGTTGATGATGCGTTAAGCACCACCAGCACCAACGCGGTTCAAAACAAGGTTGTCACAAATGCGTTACCGAACTATAACGCGACCACGGGCGAAATTGTAACTGTTCCGGGTCCGAACGGTGCATATGTGTTGGGCTATGTCAATGGCAAACCGGCGTACATTGCGGTTGTTGACGGCGATGGCAACACGGGTGTTAACGTACCATGGGGCGAATAAGAGATTTTAAAACAACAAACGGTTCCGGGATTACCGGACAAAACAAGAAAGGAAGAGAGAAATGAAAGTAAAAAATGTAATATTTTCTGGATTTGCCGCGGCAATCTTGATGGGGGCCGTTGAAGCGAACGCTGCGTTCGAAATCGCATCCAAGGCATATGTCGACGGCGTGGTTGGTGAAAATGGTACCATGACCCAAAGCCTTACCACTTTGCAGAACAAGATTGGTAACGCCGCGATGGGAACAACGGCGGAAACGGTTACCGGCGCGATTGGCGAATTGGACGGCAAAGTTGATACATTAACCGGTAATGCGGAAACATCGGGTTCCGTTGCCCATGCCGAAGCTTCGGCTGCCGCGGCCAAAAGTGCGGCTGATGCGGCCCAGGGCGATGTCGATGCATTGGAAGCGATAGTCGGTTCCGGATTTAATTCCACAACAAACACCGTTGCGGCGGCGTTGGATACCAAGGTTGATAAAACTTCGGTTGCGACATCGATCAGTGCCAATCCAGTTGACACGAAATGGGCATCTGAAAAAGCGGTTGCCGATGCGATTGCGGCGGCTGTTTACGATGTAACCGGTGATTCGGGTTCTGTTTCCGAGCAGATTTCGGATGCGTTGGGTGAATTGGGAACACACACCGATCCACAAAGTGGTCAACCGGTTCCGAACACAGTAAAAGATGTAATTGATGCATTACAGGATGCGGTGGCAGCAAAGGCAGATGCGGACGATGTTTATACCAAGACCCAAACCTATACCAAGGAAGAAGTCGGTAATCTGTTGAATGCCAAGATTGACAAGCCGGCGGCGAACACATGTGTTGCGGGTTCCGGACACTGTGTATTGTCGGTTGATACCCAGGGTAACTTGACATGGATCAACATCACAAACCCGGCGGAATAACAAGATTTAATTGAATTGAAATAAAGAAAGATAGCAAAGAACGAAAACGATAGACCAAGAAAAAGTAAACAACAATCCGCTTACGCCCGATGGGCTACAGCGAGACAAGAAAACAACAACCACAAGAAAGGATAAAAAAATGAAAAAAATATTAGGTGTATCTTTAATCGCGATGATGGCGGTTACAACAGTCCGCGCAGAAATCGCATCAAAAGCATATGTTGATTCTGGTGCTGGTACTGTTATTAGCGCAAGCAATACAGCCGGACAAAACATCAAGGCATTGGATACCGCTTTGGGTGCATTGCCGGCAAATTCAAATGTTATGGCGGAAATCTCATCCGCTATTAGCGGTGCAGCAGGCGATTATGCTCCGTCTGATGTTCTTGACGATTTGGATGCAACAGAATCTCAAACTGCTGGGACCGATGGTTTAGCGTTGGAAGTAACTCAAGTAGATGGTTTAATAACAGGTATTAGTGGTTCTATCGCAGCAGAAACATATGAACCGTATGGTGCAGTTGCTGCCGCAATGAATGGTACAAACGGTACATTGGTAAAGCATACCGCAAACACGGCAGCCGGTAGCGGAACGAATCCTGTGTATATTGCAGCGGATGGTACCGCCACAGCAAGTGCAGCAACGGTTGGTAGTGCGACACAACCCGTTTACTTAAGCAATGGTACTTTCACAGCAGGTAACCAGTTGGGTACAGCTGCGGAAGCAACATTGGAAACAAGTGCTGTTACAGCGAATGGAACGACAGTTCCAACAACTGGTCAAGTTGCAACATATGTTGCAAATCAAATTGCAGCACAAACCAATGCAGAAACCGGTACATTGGTACAGCATACAGCAGGTCAGGCAGCCGGTAGCGGAACGAATCCTGTGTATATTGCAGCGGATGGTACCGCCACAGCAAGTGCAGCAACGGTTGGTAGTGCGACACAACCCGTTTACTTAAGCAATGGTACTTTCACAGCAGGTAACCAGTTGGGTACAGCTGCGGAAGCGACGGTTGAAACAACGGGTGTCGCATCGAACACAACAACATTGCCAACAACCGCCCAAGTTAAATCGTATGTTGATGCGGCAGGGTCATCTGTTAAGTCTGTCCAGGTTAATAGCACTGGTTTGACACCTGACGCAAACGGTGCGGTTAATGTGACGGTTGCAACTGGTTCTACGGCTGGTACCGTTGCTGTTAATGGTAGCGACGTTGCTGTTGCGGTTCCGACTTTCAACAATAGTACAGCGGGTGAATATGTTTTGACCGCTTCGGTTGATGCTAGCGGTAATCCGACATATCACTGGGAATTGATCAGCCGTACGGGTTCTGAAACAGACGAATCTGTTCGTGCTGCTAACTAATCTCATAGTGTAAAAAGATCCTTGTGGTTGGGTCGGTGTGTGCGGTCGCGGGGCCGCCACACCGACGCGGAATTCGAAATGTATTTGTCGTATAATAAATAACAGAATACCTATGTTCAAATTAAGTACTGCTTTTATCGTATCGGGATGTGTTATGTTGGTGTGTGGTGCCGCACGTGCGGATATCGCCGCCAAAAACTATGTCGATGACGCGGTTCAGGTCGGCGCGACGGCAACGAATGGTGGTGAAACACCTTCGGTCGATGCGGGCAAGATCGTTGTCGTCGGTAACGACGGTAAAATTGCCAAGGGTACGACATTGGGGACTTTGGCAACGGCAAGTACGGTGACTTCAAGTGATATTACCGATGGTACAATCACAAATGTCGATATATCCGGTACGGCGGCAATCGCGGATTCCAAGATTTCTGCGACCGGGTCGGTCGCCAGTGGTAATACAGGTTTGGTGACCGGTGGTGTGGTGTATACCGAAGTTCGCCCGGCGGCGACAAATGCCGCGGCATCGGGAACGGGGTACTTGGGCGCACCGGCGTCAACAACGGCGGCGGCAAATATCGCGGCGCTGGATGCCGCGTTAAAGGCAATTCATCCGAATACCGGCGAAGTAAAGGTGCCAGTCGGTTCGGCGACTTCGTCCACTTTGGGTAATATTTGGATCGAATAGTGTTTCGTATTAGTGTTCGGTATTATTGTTCAGTATTAGTTTTTGTATAAGTGTTTCAGTATTAGTGTTCTGTAAATCACCGCCCCGGCGGTTTTTTTAATCCCCTTCAATTGTTGAAGGGGGGCCGAGTGTAAACGAGGCAGGGTAGTTAATGATAAACTACCCCGTCCGCTGCGCGTCCACCCCTTCGGCAAGCGAAGGGGAATAAACTACCCCGTCTTGCTCACTGTCGTTCCCAATCCACCCCTTCACCAAGTGAAGGGGAATAAACTACCCCGTCCGCTGCGCGTCCACCCCTTCGGCAAGCGAAGGGGAATAAACTACCCCGTCTTGCTCACTGTCGTTCCCAATCCACCCCTTCACCAAGTGAAGGGGAATAAACTACCCCGTCCGCTGCGCGTCCACCCCTTCACCAAGTGAAGGGGATTTGACACTGCGGTTGAATAAATGTAAAATTCGGTGCGTCATGAATTTACCCTATAACAAATCTTTGATTCCGCTTGCCCGGGAATTACGTAAAAATTCTACCCTGTCAGAAGTGTTATTGTGGAATGCACTTAAACAAAAACGCGCCATGGGGTTCGATTTCGATCGACAAAAGATTATTGGAAACTATATCGTTGATTTTTATTGTGCAAAATTAAATTTAGTCCTGGAAATAGACGGTTCGTCGCATGACGATAAATATGTTTATGATGCCAATCGACACGAATATTTGGAATCATTAGGTTTGGTTGTGGTACATATAGACGATAAAGACGTTAAGTACAAAATGAACGATGTGTTGAATATGTTGGAAACATTGATAACCAATATAATTAATGACAATACTATAAAAATCCCCTTCAATTGTTGAAGGGGTGCCGAGTGTAAACGAGGCAGGGTAGTTAATGATAAACTACCCCGTCCGCTGCGCGTCCACCCCTTCGGCATCCGAAGGGGATTTTAAATCAAACACATCAACCCAATGCCCAGTATCGCCGCGACAATCGCCGCAATCGTTAATTGCCAAAAATACTTGCGTATAATTCGGTTCGCTAAACCCTGGAACCGCCAAAGCAGGTATCCGACAATAATAAAACGCGCCGTGCGGAATATCGCCGATACACCAATTAATACCCAAAACGGAAAGCCTATGAACCCCGCCGTCATACACATTAATTTATACGGTATCGGCGTTATCGCCGTCAAAAATATCAAAAATACGCCGTGTTTGATAAACATTTGCTGCGCCAGATAGAACTTTTCCATGCTCGCAAAATGCTCGATCAGCCAAACGCCAATAGAATCAAACAGCCATAATCCAATCATATATGAAATCGCACCACCAATAATCGACCCCAATATCGCCGCAACCGTTATCGGAACCGCACGCCGGCGGTTCGCAATTATCGCCGGGGTCATGAAAACCTCGGGCGGGATAAACAAAAATATCGATTCACACACCGTCATTAAAAATACGATTGCGGTGTAATATGGCTTTTCCGCCTGGGACAATATGCATTCGGCGCATTTCATTGTGGCTTTCTTCCCCGTTGTTTAATCTTTGCTTGATTGTAAAGAATTATTTGATATTTTACAAGGGATAGTTATGTATGTGCCTGCGGCGCAGTGGATCCCGGCCTTCGCCGGGATGACGCAGGACAAACACAGGAGTGGCAAATGCAAAAAAAACAGTCGAATTCAAATCGTGGTGATCGTATCGCATCCAAAGTGCAAACGTTGGTCGCGGAAATCTTGCGCGATAATTATGCCGATGATGCTTTGGTGTCGGGCGTGTCGCTGGTTGGGGCGGTGTCGCACGGCGGATTGCAATTTGTGCGGCTGTTTTACTATTCGCGAAATTCTGATGTTGACGCGGTGCAAAAACGTTTGGACGATGTTACAAAAACAATTCGGTTCGAACTGGCGGCGCGTATGAACCAGAAATATGTTCCGGAAATAAAATTCGAATATGATGATACACTGGAACGCGCGGCGCGCATTGATGATTTGCTGAAAAATTTGAACGATTAAAATTACCCCTTGCTAAAATCAATATACGGGTTTATCATTGCCGCATAAAGATGAAACAAGATCATATAAGAAATTTTTCCATCGTTGCACATATTGACCATGGTAAGTCAACGCTGTCGGATCGGCTGATTGAAATTACGGGCGGTCTGACCACGCGCGAAATGAAGGCCCAGGTTCTGGATTCCATGGATATCGAACGCGAACGCGGAATTACGATCAAGGCACAGACAGTGCGTTTGAACTATCGCGCGAAAAACGGCGAAATGTATCAACTGAATTTGATGGATACGCCGGGGCATGTTGACTTTTCATACGAAGTGTCGCGCAGCTTGGCAGCGTGCGAGGGTGCGCTGGTCCTGGTCGATGCGACCCAGGGGGTTCAGGCGCAGACGCTGGCAAATGCGTATTTGGCGTTGGACAATGATTTGGAAATGCTGCCGGTGTTAAATAAAATTGATTTGCCGTCATCCGATGTTGCGGCCACGCGTGAACAGATTGCAGATGTAATTGGATTGGATGCAAATGATGCGTTGGCGGTATCCGGTAAAACGGGTGCTGGTGTGCCGGATTTGTTGGAAGAAATCGTGCATAAATTACCCGCCCCCAGTGGTGATGAAAATGCGCCAAGTCGCGCGTTGCTGGTTGATTCATGGTATGATTCTTATTTGGGGGTTGTGATTTTGGTGCGCGTTGTTGACGGCAAATTATCACGCGGACAAAAAATACGATTCATTGCAACCGGTGCGGAATATGTTATTGATAAAATCGGATTCTTTACACCAAAAATGGAATATGCCGATTCACTTAATACCGGGGAAATCGGGTTTATTATCACGGGTATGAAAACGATTCATGACTGTAAAGTTGGCGACACGATTTGTGATGCGCACGCGAAAGTTTCCGCGTTGCCGGGTTTCAAACCATCGGTGCCGGTGGTGTTTTCTTCGTTCTTTCCGGTTTCCGCCGATGATTACCCAGCATTGCGCGAAAGCGCGGAAAAGTTGGCGTTGAACGATGCATCGTTTATGTTCACAACCGAAAAATCATCTGCGCTGGGATTCGGGTTGCGCTGTGGATTTTTGGGGCTGCTGCATATGGAAATTATAAGTGAACGATTGGCACGCGAATTTAATTTAAATCTTATTAATACTGTGCCAAGTGTGCTTTATAAAGTGCATTTGCGCGGTGGCGGCGATATGGATTTGGAAAATCCCGCCGATATGCCCGATGTAACGCGCATAGAATCAATCGAAGAACCGTGGGTGCGTGCAACGATTATGATGCCCGATAAATATATGGGGGGCATTATGTCGCTTTGTACTGAACGTCGTGGTGTCCAGGAAAATATATCATATGTTGGTAATCGTGCGGTGTTGGTTTATCAATTGCCGTTGTCGGAAATAGTGTTTGATTTTTATGATCGTGTTAAATCTATTTCATCGGGTTATGCATCGTTTGACTATGCGGTTTATGGGTATCAGCCGGCGGATTTGGTAAAGGTTTCTATATTGGTCAATGATGAAAATGTTGAACCGTTGTCGTTCATTTGTCATCGGTCATTTGCAGAAAAACGTGGCCGTCAGATTGTTGAAAAATTAAAGGACTTGATACCGCGACATCAGTTCAAGATTCCAATTCAGGCGGCGATTGGTGGTAAAATTATTGCACGCGAAACAATCGCGGCGTATCGCAAAGATGTTACTGCAAAATGCTATGGCGGTGATATTACGCGTAAAAGAAAATTGTTAGAGAAACAGAAAGAAGGTAAAAAACGTATGCGTACATTCGGTAATGTTGAAATACCGCAAAGCGCGTTCATTAATGCGTTAAAAGTTTCGTAACAAAAAAGAGAAAAAAATGATAATAAAAGAAATGATCGAAAGAAAAAAAAGATTAAATCAAGTTCGTAAAGAATGCTTTGATGCAAGAAACGATTTGATTGTTATGTCCGACAAAAAAATTTTGGAAAAACAATGCGGTTGCATAAGGTTGGAATATACTGTGGAATGTGCCATAATTAATCCGTGGTCTATCAATATCAATCCGGAAAAAACATATCGAACTGTTGGACCGAGAATTTCTTATTGTGAAAAATTTGATGAAAAAAATCCTATGGCTGTTTTGTGTGAAAATACATCGTGTCCGATGTATTCAAAATATATGCGGTACATAAATAAATGTAAATCAATGAAGTCTGATAGAGTCAACAAAAGGTAAGTAATATGAAAGTAAAAGAAAGATTTAATACCAGATTAAAACGTATTCGGGAATACAGTCAAAGTGTTTCGCGTTGTGATGCTGCCGCCCAGAAACTTATGGAATATGAAAAAAATATTACGGCATATATCGGTCCAACAGACAATGACGGAAAAATGGCGTGTATAAAGGTGTATTATACATTTGTAAATTATGCTGGTGTTGTGGATACAGGCGATATACACATTGTCACAAGATACTGTCCGTGGTTTAATAAAGACGAAAGTTGCAAAATGAAGTACGGTTGTCCATGTCGTTACAGAAATATGAAATATAACGAATTGCAGGCGGTGTTGCGAAAAGAAAATGCGGTTAAACGTGAATCTTTTTATCGTATATTTAAACGAATAAAATAATAGGGGGGTGTCATGGCACATCAATTTTTCTTTAATGCGTACATATTGGATAATTTGCCAACGCCGGTAAAGGGATTTGATGTTGTCCAAGATATATCTGAACCGCGGTTGCGTATGTATATTACCAGTCGTGGCGTAAAAACTTTTTTTGTTCGCAAACGTGTTCATGGTGCTGATAAAAGAATCATAATTGGTAATTATCCAGATATGGATATAGAAGATGCACGCAGTGCGGTTCAAAGTGTGCTGGACAGCGCATCAAAAAAACCGGTGGCACGCAGAAAGCAAATTACGTTCAAAGAATTTTTTGATTTGTATGTTGCAAATAAAATTCGTCGCGGTGAAGATTCCCAAATGAAACTAGTACGGTCGGTAAATTTGCATTTGCGACCGTTGATGAATAAAAACATTAATGAAATTACGCGTGAAGATGTTGTTGGTGTAATTGCAAATATTGATGGTCGGGCGATTGCTGCGCGTATGCAGGATTTATTACAGAGTATATTTAAGTATGCAATAGAGCAGGGCTATGTTAAACAAAGTGTCGCGGCGGATTTACCAAAGATTGAACAAAAACGGCGTGTGCGTCCGTTAACAAAAACCGGGTTACAGCGATTGGTTGCCGCAATTAATAAGGAACCAGATGAATTTATTCGGGCGGCGTTTTTGATGCTGGTTTATGGGTTCGCACCGCGGTCACGTGTGTTTTCGATTCAATGGGAAGATTTAGATTTTAATCAATATATGTGGTGCGAATGGCCGTTGTCTGATCGCGCTGTGGTTTTATTACAAGATTTGCCCCAGGACAGCTTTTGGCTTTTCCCTGGGCGTGGTGGTTCGCATTTGGCGGATCCGCGGACGGCATGGCGGCGGGTAACACGTGCGGCGGGAATACCAAATCTGACCATGGACGACGTTCATAAATTCCTTATGCGGCGACTGGAATGGGCGGCCGATCGCGAGAATATTCGTACAAATATGAATAATTTATTAGATGAAATGTTGTCTGAATATTAAAATCGATTTTTGTCAAGTATGTTATGGTTTGTTATAATTTCTTGACACTTATCGCGGAAAATGATAGTTTTATGAAATGACGTTCATGATTGAACCAAAAAATTAACTTAAACAAAGGATATGAAATGACAACTTTTGAAAAAGTGAAAAAAATTGTAGCGGAAAAATTAGGCGTGCCAGAGGCCAAGGTTACAGAAGATGCCGCTTTTGTTAACGATTTGGGCGCGGATTCGTTGGACGTGGTTGAATTCGTTATGGAAGTTGAAAAAGAATTCGATATCACAATTCCGGATGAAGAAGCCGCTAAGTTGGAAAAAGTTGGTGATGCGGTCAAATATATTGACGCACACAAAAAAGCATAAGTTTTGTATAAGAATATGTTGTAATTAAATCCGTCGCCATTGTTTTGTGGCGGCGGATTTTTTTTGTTGGATTTTTAGGTGTAAATTGGCTATGATATTGGCGTTAAATACAATAAAGGAATGTTTATTATGAAAAGAGTTGTTATTACGGGTATGGGTATCGTTGCACCAAATGGAACGGGTGTGGAATATGCATGGAAAAACGTTGTTGGCGGTGTTTCCGGTGTTCGTAAAATAGATTGTTTTGATGCATCCGATTTGCCGTGTCAGATTGCGGGTGTGCCGGTTGTTGGAGACGCCCCAGGGCAATATAATCCGGATGCGGTTGTCGACACACGCGAACAGCGCAAAATGGATAAATTTATGGTTTATGGTGTGGTTGCCGCGGACGAGGCTGTTCGTGATGCGGGGCTGATTGAGTACGCCGGCGATAAAAATCGTATTGGTGTTTCCATAGGCAGTGGTATTGGTGGTATGCAGACCATTTATGAAACTTGTATCGATTTGCACGAACATGGTCCACGCTATGTTAGCCCGTTCTTTATTCCCAAAGGTATTATTAATATGACCGCCGGTCACGTTTCCATTAGATACGGATTTCGTGGACCTAATTTAGCGGTCGTTACCGCGTGTGCAACGGCGGCGCATGCCATTGGCGAAGCCGCGCGTTTAATTCAACACGGTGATGCCGACATTATGATTGCCGGTGGGGCCGAGGGCGCAGTCTGTAAAATTGGTGTCGCCGGATTTACATCTATGCGTGCGTTATCAACGCGCAACGACGATCCGGCGGGTGCATCGCGTCCGTGGGATAAAAGCCGTGACGGGTTCGTTATGTCCGAAGGCGCGGGAATTTTGGTGTTGGAAGAATACGAACACGCAGTGGCGCGTGGTGCGCGGATTTATGCCGAGGTCGCCGGTTACGGTCTGTCGGGTGATGCATATCACATTACCGCGCCGGCATCTGATGGCGAAGGTGGTGCGCGCGCGATGATGGCGGCATTAGACGATGCGGGATTACAACCTTCGGATGTTGACTATATCAACGCACATGGAACATCGACCGGTTTGGGTGATATGGCGGAATTGACCGCGGTGAAAAATATATTTGCGGGAACAAACGCATGTATGTCATCGACCAAATCAACCACGGGACACCTGTTGGGTGCCGCCGGCGCAGTAGAGGCAATATTCTGCACACTGGCTATTCGTGACAACATTGTGCCACCAACAATCAATTTGAATGATCCAGTGGACGAGGCCGGCGACTTCAACCTGGTGCCGAACGTTGCACAAAAGCGCACGGTTAATGTCGCGTTAAGCAATTCGTTTGGTTTCGGTGGAACGAACGCGTCGCTGGTAATCAAACGTGTCAAATAATGTTTCTTGGTTTGAACAAAATATGCATGCACAGTGTGTATACCCATTACCGCTGTGCAGTTTTTGTTCCATGCGAAATTTAAAAAAGTTTTGTGAAATGTTAAAACCCGTGTGCATGTATTGTTCGACCGACAACACGGTTGTTGGTTCGGTGATATGGGTTCCGAATAAATCGGGCATGCGGTATGAATTGGAAAACGGGTTGCCGCCACGCGAAATGGCTGATTGGTTTAATAAAACAGATCCGGTTGATATAAACCGCATTGTGTCCAAAATGGCACACGATGCAATTTTACAAAATCAGAAATGAAATTGCGGGGCATATTCCGCGCTTTTTTATTGCCCAGCAACATACTTTTTGCACCACCAATAATAGTGGCACTAAAAAACTTTAACGAATCGGTTGGGGTGATGCAAATAATGTGAATATATGTCAACAAAATAAATGCATAAATTGTACGTAAATTGTCTTGAACCATCACCCATTCTTTTGTACAATAAACACAGTTATTATTTTATACATGGGAAAGGATATCGGGGAAAAAGTGACAGTAATCCGCGATTTTTGGCGATGTTTGTCACGCATGGTCGTTGCATGCGTTGCGGTGTTTTTGTTCACAAACGCCGCGTTCGCGGCATGTTCCAGTAATCAAATTGATGTATTGGGCGACGGTACCCAGTGTGAAACCGTAAAATTCAGTGCCACAACGACCAGTGATGCAACGGAAGCGTATTTTTACATATCAGCGGCTGGTGTATTCTACATCGATTGTGGTGATGGTGGGACGTTGTCTGGACCGGGTGTGTCTGGGCAAACGGTGGACCGTACTGGTAATGCATCGGCCGGTAATTTTGATTATTACCGGTGTAGTTGGTCGTCGGCTGGGGCCCATACAATGCGATTTTCCGGCACAGCAACTGCATATAACACCAATTCCACCACTAACAATACATCCGCAGCAATAGCTTTTGGTGCTTATCAATATGGAACGGCGAATAAGATCGCATCCGTTTCCGGTTCGTTGGGGGCGTTATTCCCAGTACTTGGAACATCATCGGGGGAATATCCGCGCTTTTGCAGTACATTTTCTGGTGCAACAAACCTGACCAGCATACCTTCAACATTGTTCAGTGGTATCACCTATGGAAATACTGGCGTATTTCAGCAGACATTTAAAAACTGTACATCACTGACCAACATACCTGCGGGGTTATTCAGCGATATTACAACAATTGGTGGGCGTTATGTATTTAATGCAACATTTGAAAATTGTACTAACTTGTCTGGTTTTATTCCGCCGGATACGTTTGCTGGTATGGTTGCAAACAATGCCCCGACAAGCGTATCGGGATATCCCGTATTTGGTAGTATGTTTTCCAACACAAACATGGCAACTTCGTGTCCATCGGGAACCATACCATATTCATTAGGTTACTCGGTTGGGAATGATGTCGTGACATGTAACTGTACATCGGGCTATTATAGTCCAAACAGTACAACATGCACCGCATGCAGCAACAGCAAGCCTGCGAACAGTTCGTTTAAAATATCAACTGCTGCCACATGTCCGTGGGATTGTGATTCCGGATATGCCAAAAACGGCAATAACACTTGTACGGCATGTTCATCTAATCAATTTTCGGCAAACGATACATGCACAACGAATAAATTTAGTCTGACAACAACCTCTAACACGTCGTATTTTGATTTTAAAATAGTAGCTTCTGGTACATTCTATGTCAATTGTGGTGATGGTGGAACATTACACGGACTGTCCGGGGCAAATACGTATGTTAATGGAAATACCATAACGCAGGATTCCGTATCATATAAGACTTACAGATGTGTCTGGCCGTCTGAGGGTGTGCATACGATTAAATTTGGTGGTGCCGCGACTGGATATACCGCGGGTAATTATGATAGTTCTGGTGATGGTGCGATACAGTTTGTGTCTGCGGCAAACGTTGCTTCGGTTGCCGGGTCATTGGGTGCCGTTTTCCCGCAACTTGGGACCAATGACGGTGAATACCCAATGTTCAAGGCAACGTTTCAGGGGTGTACAAACCTGACGTCGGTACCATCAACATTGTTTAGTGGAATTACCGGCGGTGGCAAAGGTATGTTTGCTTCTACATTTAGTGGTTGTACTGGTCTGACCAGTGCCGGCATACCATCAAACCTGTTCGGCAGTGTTACAACACCCGGCCAAAAAATGTTTTATTATACATTTGGTGGGTGTACCGGGTTAACCAGTATACCCGATGGATTGTTCAGCACGATTACCACCGGTGCATACTATATGTTCCAAAGCACATTTTCTGGTTGCACGGGGTTGACCAGCATACCATCAACATTATTTAGCCACATTACGGGTGGGGCGGGCGGATTGTTTTATCGTACTTTTCAGAATTGTACGGGTATAACCGCCATACCACCGAACCTGTTCAGCGGGATTAATCAAAAGTCTGGAAACTTGTTCGACAGCACATTTGATGGTTGTACGAGTTTGTCTGGATATATACCACCAAGCACGTTTGCGGGCATTATTCCGGGTACTTCACAATCAACGTCATTTGGTATGTGGAGTCGTACATTTAACAACACCAATATAGCCACGTCATGTCCAACCGGAACAGTTCAATATATCACTGGTTATGAATTCAGTGACAGTGGCAGTTACCCGGGCTGGGGCAGTCGGGTTTCGTGTGAATGTGCCCCGGGATATTATGGCGGTGAACCCCCATGCAACGCGTGTACAAACACAAAACCAGCAAACAGTTCATATTCTGGTAAAGCCGCAACAAATGCGTGTCCATGGTCATGCAATTCGGGGTATGTCAGTAATGGTACATCATGTGACACCGGTAAATTCAGTGTAACCACCACGTCTGATACGACAAGTTTTTCGTTTTCTATGAACGCAACGGGGACATTTTATGTCAATTGCGGTGATGGCGGAACATTGTCGGGAACCGGTGTTTCTGGTGAAATGTTTACACGTAACGATTACACAATCACAACGTATACCTGTACGTGGCCATCTGCTGGTGCACATACGATACGTTTTAATGGTACCGCGACAGGGTATTCTACCTCTGCCAATTTTGGTTCTTTGAGTTTTGGTATTTATCAGTATGGAACGGCGGAAAAAGTTGCATCCGTAAATGGTTCGTTTAGTGCAATATTACCACAACTAGGAAACTCTAATGGCCAATATCCGCGCTTTTATGGCACATTCAGTGGGGCAACAAACCTGTCCTCAATTTCGGACACCCTGTTTACTGGTTTGACGGGTGGCGAGCGTATGTTTGCTAGTACATTCTCTAACTGTGTTGGATTGACTAGTATTCCATCCGGATTGTTTAAAGACGTTACCACCAGTGCTACGAAAATGTTTGAACAAACTTTTTATGGTTGTACTGGATTAACCAGTTCTGGTATACCCGCTGGGTTGTTCAGCGGTATTACCTCCGGTGCGGAATATATGTTTAGCACTACATTTAGTGGGTGTACTGGGTTAACAAGTATACCCGATGGGCTATTCAGCACTATTACAACCGGTGCAGATTATATGTTTTACAAAACTTTCTATTCCTGCACGGGATTAACCGCCATACCAGAAAGGTTATTTAGTGGTATTACCACCGCGGCAACTTATATGTTTAATTATACATTTTCCGGGTGTACAAATTTGTCGAGTTATATTCCACCAAGTACATTTGCGGGGTTGGTTACGCACGATCACCCAACGGCAACAGGCATGTGGTCCTATGCATTTAAAGATACGAACCTGCTTACATCGTGTCCAGCCGGGATGAAGCAATATATCACAATGTACGAAGGTTCAACCACCAATTCATGGAACGGCAAGGTTTCCTGTGAACCGTGTGCGGCGGGAACGTATAAGGCATCGTCGGGCAATACAGCATGTTCGACCCCGGATGATGGGTATTATGTCGCAACCACATCTGCAACAAGTCAAACACAGTGTCCGGTGGGTTATCGCAGTGGTTCGGACGGTGGACGTGATGAAATTACCGATTGCTATGTAACCGCAAATGCGACTTGTACCCAAAACGAATGTTCCAATCCCGACACGACCGGATGCGCATCCGCGACATGTGGAACATGTTCATGCACCGGAACATACAAACAATATGTAAATGCGGCGGGCACCGGTAACGGCACTGTGTCCGGTTCAACAACTGACAGTTGTACTAAACCGGTCGCATCATTAACTGCGAAAACAAATTACTATGCCAATGGCACAACATCATGTCCGGCGTGTACTAATAAACCAAGCAATAGTTCATACACCGCCGGCGGCACAACCAGTTCGTGTCCATGGGCATGCGATGGCGGGTATTACAGCGCAAATGGTACATCTTGCACAGCGGTTGAAACGGGATATTATTCCCCGGCGGGCAGCAACACCCGCACGGCATGCACGAACAAACCAAGCAACAGTACATACACGGGTTCCGGTGGTGCCACAAATTCTTGTTCATGGGAATGTTCGGCGAACTACTTTGCGGACAATGGTACATGCAGCGCATGTTCATCGGTTGGTAATGGGTCGTATACGCTCAGTGCCGCCGGCGCAACCATAAATACACAGTGCTATAAGGCTTGTACAACATCAACAGCAAACATAGCACATGCAACGGCAGTAAGTGGTAATGATTACTATGGTGTCGGCAGGGATACTTGTGAACCAACGGCGTGCGAAAGCGGATATCATGTGAAATCGATAAATCTTGCTGACTCTGATCTAGGTCTCATATATCTGAGATCATACAACAATGAAGGATACATAAGTAACAATGGCGCGCGAAGTAGTAATCAAAATACATATGAACTAACAGAAAATGGCACATTTGGTACCACATACGATGTATATGGCGTAACGAAGATAACAAAAGGGCGTGCACAGTGTAGTACACAAATTGGTACGGGGGCATGGAATGGTGCGATGTCTTACAATGAAGTAACAACATCTGCGACATTACCGGATTCAACGGGGCAATATTGTTATTGTGCACTTGATGAATATATACCAGATGGCGGGGCGCCAATGTCGGTATCTGGCCCGTGGGTGTTCAAATATCAATTTGATGGTTATCAGTATGGGAGCGGAAATTGCGTAGACGGATGTGCGAGATTTTGTGCACAAACAAGCAATACCGATCAAAACGGTCGAGATTTTATGTTCGTGTATAAATATCTCTTGACGGCAACTTCTGTCACATGTGATGCGAACAGTTATACCATCACATATTCCGCGGGAACTGGGACGGGATCGAATCAGACGCAAAGTGTCACATATAACGCCGCATTTACTACCAAGCCCGCGAATACATTTACAATGGCGAATGCGACGTTCGCCGGGTGGTCGCCATCCGCTGGGGCATACACCGCCGCGAATACGGAATATACATATACCCAGACCGATAATATTACACTTACCGCGCAATGGACATGTGATGCAGGATATTATCTGTCTGGTGGTGCGTGTGTTGATGCTGGTGTGGGATACTATTCACCCGCTGGTGATAATGCGCGGTATTCATGCACAAACGCCCCGGCAAATGCGACATATACCGCCGGCAGCACAACCAGTTCGTGTCCATGGGCATGCGACGGTGGGTATTACAGTGCAAATGGTACATCTTGCACAGCGGTTGAAACGGGATATTATTCACCCGCTGGCGATAACACACGCACCGCGTGTACAAATGGTCCGACGAATAGTTCGTATTCTGGTTCCGGTGGTGCAACAAATTCATGCGATTGGACATGTGATGCGGGGTATTATTATGATAATGGCACATGTACTGCGTGTGCGGCTGGAACGTACAAGGCTGCGGCTGGTAATGCGACAT